>Ga0209771_1000808_pt1 | contig 20700 bp, 17 predicted proteins | sample SaaInl59LU_5_DNA_FD_184639 | JGI IMG/M metagenome (GOLD analysis project Ga0209771, IMG submission 184639) | Marine microbial communities from expanding oxygen minimum zones in the Saanich Inlet - ESP_59LU_5_DNA (SPAdes) (version 2) | ecosystem: Environmental > Aquatic > Marine > Intertidal zone... | reverse complement strand
TGTGTTAGAACAAGTACAAGACAACGAAATAGATTATACCTACTTTAAAAAACTACAGGACGAATTCAATGGCACTCTAGAATTGTTTCAACATATTATACCAAACCAAGAAGCAGCTCCAGAAGAGTTAGAGCTTTTACAGGAATAGCGAACACTGCATCCAAAACTACACCTCTCTAGGAAGCATCGTTGCTCAAAATATAGGGGTGTTTTTTGTAGAGAAAAATACGCTATCAAAAAAAGAGCAGACTATAAAATCCCAAAAAAAAGATTTTGTGAATTTAGACGAACTGTTGCACCATACCAATCAAGGTATTGGCATCTTGCTCTCCTGTTTGGCGCCATTTCATTTCGCCATTTTTATAAATCATGAATGTAGGATTGCCTTTCACTCGCAAAGCTTCTGCAAGGGGTTCATTCTTTTTAATGTCAATTTTAATCACTTTGGCACTGTCACCTAAAGCAGCAGCAACGTCGCGTAATGTTTCGACATCATTATCGATGTCATCCCAATCGAAATAGAAATCGATTAGAACAGGTTTTTCAACACTTATTAACTCACCAAATTTTGTCATTCTACAAAGTATTTATGGGGTAGTAATATTTTAATTACTAAACAATAATTTACAAAGATACAAAAATCTAATAGAATCAACTGATTATCAACCTTTCCTCAAAGTAATGACGGTAATTTCTGGCCAAATTCCAACACGTCCTGGAAAGGCATGATAGCCGAAACCACGATTAACATTAATGTATCTCCCGGCCTCTTCATACAAGCCAGCCCATTGTTTGTAAACATATTTTGAAGGACTCCATTTGATCCATCCCGGAATTTCAATGCCCATTTGCAAACCGTGTGTATGTCCACTTAAGGTCAAATGATAATTGAAAGGATCTTGTTTCACTTTGTACTCCCAATGGCTTGGGTCATGAGACATTAAAATCTTAAAATCTTCCTTTTTAACATCTTTGGATGCTTTCTCAAGGTCGCCTGCTTGGTTGAATCCTTTCCCCCAATTCTCAACTCCCAAAAGGGCGATTTTTTGTCCATCTTTCTCCAAATAACGGTGTTCATCCAACAATAAATCAAAGCCTATTTTTTGATGAATATCTTTTACATCTTGAAAATTCTTTACTTTTTCTGCTGGATTTTTCCAATCCATATAATCGCCATAATCATGATTCCCAAGGATAGAAAATTTTCCAGATTTGGCCTCTAATTTGTCAAAGACATCAATCCAATTGTCCATTTCATCGGCCTTATTATTTACAATATCTCCAGTAAATAACATCATGTCCGATTGTTGTTGATTGATTAAATCTACTCCATATTGTATTTTTTCTTTGTTGGTAAAACTTCCTGAGTGAATGTCCGAAATTTGCGTAATGGTAAAACCGTCAAACGCCGCGGGTAAATCTGGAAATGTTAAATTATATTTAATAACCTTATAGTTGTACTTCCCTTGAATGATTCCATAAATAAAAGAAGCAAAAGGAAGGGCCGCCAAACCTAAAGCAATTTGAGAAATAAATTTTCTTCTGTTTGCAATGGGTTGGGTTTCTCCTGAGGATAGTGCTGAAAAGAGTTTTAAAAACAATCGATAAATATCTTCTCCAAACAAAACAATTAAAATGACAATTTTTGGCAATAAAACTGTTAGCATGAGGCCCATTGCCATTTGAAACTGGGGCGTTTGCCCTTGAGTTCGGTCATAGGTAAGTGCTATATATAAAAAGTTGAAATAGACTGCAAGGCTTACAAAAACCCAAGAATAGCGAAAAATTTTACTTTTTGAAACTGTTTTCAGCGCCTGAAATGCATACAATTCCAGAAGCACTACAACCAACAACAAGACAATCATTCCAATCCATCGCATACAAATACTGTTTTTTATAAAATTCAACAAATATAGCGTTTAAACTCAAATGAATTTGAACATCCTGTGAAAGTTTTGTAGCTTTACTGCTGTGACTATTTTTATGGATAAAAATCGTTTTATCTGTCTTCAATGTCACAGCCATAAATAGCCAAAAAAAATCCAATGTCAGATCAAAAAAGAGTTTTTTTAGTAGATGCTTTTGCACTAATTTTTAGAGGATATTATGCGTTTATAAAAAACCCGCGAATCAATTCCAAAGGATTGGATACTTCTGCTATTATGGGTTTTATGAATTCTCTTTTAGACGTTATCAAACGCGAAAGACCGGATCATTTGGCGGTTTGTTTTGACAAAGGAGGCAGTGTAGACCGTGTAGAAATGTTTGAAGCCTATAAAGCCAATAGAGATGAAACTCCTGAAGCCATTAAAATTGCGGTTCCTTACATTCAAGAAATTCTAAAAGCCATGCACATTCCAATTATGGTGAAAGAGGGCTTTGAAGCAGATGATGTTATTGGTACCCTCTCAAAGCAAGCAGAAAAAGAAGGGTTTAAAACCTATATGGTTACACCCGATAAGGATTTTGCACAATTGGTCTCTGAAAATATTTTTATGTACAAGCCACGTTTTGGAGGTGGATATGATGTGTGGGGAGTTCCAGAAGTACAAGAGAAATTTGGCGTAGAAACTCCTGAACAAGTGATTGATTTCCTAGGAATGATGGGCGATTCTTCAGACAACATTCCAGGACTACCTGGTGTTGGGGAAAAAACAGCAAAAAAGTTTTTGGCAACCTATGGTTCGATGGAGAATTTACTTGACAACACCCATGAACTCAAAGGAAAACTAAAAGAAAAAATAGAAGCTGCCAAAGAATTAGGATTGCTTTCAAAAAAATTGGCCACCATTATGCTAGACGTTCCAGTCAGTTTCCATGCCAAAGATTTTGAATTGGATCAACCCGATTTAGAAAAAGTAACCACTCTTTTCAACGAGTTGGAGTTTCGAAATTTACTCGTAAACTTTACACGAACTTTCGCAGAAAAAACATCGGATCCCGATGTGAAAGCTGACGCCGAAAAAACAAAAGCAGCTAAAAAAACAGTTCCATCATCCACTGATGGCCAATTTGATTTGTTTGCCGCACCGGGCAGTGGAAGTGTTTCTGAAGAAGAAGTAGCCGCTGGTTTTAAAACCATTGAAAACACCAATCATTTTTACCAACATATTGATTCTCCTTTGTCCAGAAAATTATTATTGAAGAAATTACTGCAACAAAAAGCGGTTTGTTTTGATACGGAAACGACAGGCTTAAAAGCGCTTGAAGTAGAATTGATTGGCATTGCTTTTTCTTATGAAATTGGAAAAGGGTATTATGTTTCCTGTCCAGAAGACCAAAAAGAAACGGAGGCCATTTTAGACGAATTTCGTCCTTTTTTTGAGGCTGACCACATTGAAAAAATTGGGCACAATTTAAAATACGACCTCAAAGTATTGTCCAACTACAACCTGACTGTAAAAGGAAAGTTGTTTGATACCATGATTGCCCATTACCTCATCAATCCCGATATGCGCCACAATATGGACATGCTTGCTGAAACGTACTTAAACTACCAACCCGTTTCCATTACAGCATTGATTGGGAAAAAAGGAAAAAATCAATTGTCGATGCGCGAAGTACCGCTGGCAGACCAGACCGAATATGCGGTGGAAGACGCAGACATTACCTTGCAATTGAAAGAACATTTCACCAAAGAATTGGAGAGTGGCAACGTAGCTGCACTTTTTAACGATGTAGAGCTTCCGTTGGTTTCTGTACTCACGGCCATGGAAATTGAAGGGATCAACATCAACGTAGCTTTCTTAAAAGAATTATCGAACAGCTTAACGGCAGATATTGAACGACTGGAGAAAGGGATTTATGAGCAAGCAGGTGAAGAATTTAACATTGCATCGCCAAAACAATTGGGGATTGTATTGTTTGAAAACATGCAATTGGTTGCCAAACCAAAAAAGACAAAAACGGGACAATATTCTACCGCTGAAGACGTGCTTTCTTTCTTGGCCAAAGACCATCAAATTATTAGAGACATTCAAGAATACCGCCAATATAAAAAATTACAAAGTACCTATGTAGATGCTTTGCCCAATGAGGTGAATCCTAAAACAGGAAGAATTCACACTCAATACATGCAGGCGGTAGCAGCTACGGGTAGATTGAGCTCGAACAATCCGAATTTACAGAACATCCCCATCCGAACCAAACGCGGACAAGAGGTGCGGAAATCATTTGTCCCTAGAGATGAAAACCATGTACTGCTTGCGGCCGATTATTCTCAAATTGAATTGCGGATTATTGCGGCGTTAAGTGAGGAGGAAACGATGATGAATGCTTTTAAAAACGGAGAAGACATTCATGCTTCTACTGCTGCAAAAGTATTTGATGTTCCGCTTGCGGAAGTAACCCGAGAACAACGTAGCAATGCAAAAACTGTTAATTTTGGAATTGTCTATGGGGTATCTGCTTTTGGATTGAGCAATCAGACCGATTTAAGCCGAAGTGAGGCCAAAGAACTTATTGACACCTATTATGAAACCTATCCAAAATTAAAAGCCTATATAGCAGCTCAGGTAGATTTTGCACGTGCACACGGGTATGTAGAAACGGTTTTGAAAAGACGTCGCTATTTAAAAGACATCAATTCGCAAAATGCCATGGTGAGAAATGGTGCGGAAAGAAATGCCGTGAATGCACCGATACAGGGGTCTGCTGCCGACATTATCAAATTGGCAATGATCAACATTCACAAGCGCTTTGAAAAAGAAAATTTCAAATCGAAAATGTTGTTACAAGTGCATGATGAATTGGTTTTTGACGCACACAAAGAGGAGCTAGACATCATTCGCCCGATTATCAAATATGAAATGGAAAATGCCTTTTCAATGAGCGTTCCATTGGATGTGGAAGTGGGCACTGGACTCAACTGGCTAGAAGCGCATTAATGGCTTAGAAAATGGAATTAGATTATATCGAAAACGTAAATGGATTGGAGGAGCATGTTGTTCGACTGTACAACTTCAACATGGCGGAAGCCATTCATTTTAGAGCACTTCTTATAGAATCCATTATCGAGAAGCAACAACCATTGGATTTGTCTCAAGTCGCTTTTATAAAACCTCGCAATTGCAATTTAATTTTAGGCTTGTTTACCTCTGATGAAGGAATTCTTAGTAGGGACCAACAGACTTTTTACTGTGTTTTAACACTCAAAGGGTTTACCAACATGATTGACCTCATCACTCCTTTTTGCACGAAAGAATCTAGGGGATATCAATACCTGTATGAGATTGACAATCCTATCGATTTGTTGTTTTCCCCAACTGCAAGTTGGTAAAACTGGTCTTTTATTTGTATTGAAGTACCAGAGATTGCAGCGACTCAAAACCCTCCAATACCTAAAAATTTAGAGCTTACGATTCCCAGTTATTCTCATATATTCCCAGTTATTCCCATATATTCTTACTTATTTATTTCCAGATACAAGCCATCCCTTTTTAATTTAGTTTTGTTGAGAAGGGCTGCTTTTTTGTGTTTAAAAAGCCTACCCCGCTCCGCAAAGTCTCCAGACTTAGCGGAGTCTAAAAAGAAAAGGATAAATAGAAAGTGAGACGATTAAATAGGATTTCATAATTAACCGAATTATCGCTGCTCAAAGTCGGATGACTTTGTGGTGATGGATAATCAGAGGCTTTCTTTCTGTGATTTAGCTGCTAAATTTAGTGCTTAAAACACGCAACTAATCTTATACAAACACGTTTTCCCCAACTGCAAGCTGGTAGCACTCTTCTTTTTTGGGGAGTGCAATACCAGAGATTGCAGCGACTCCAAAACTCACAAATACCTAAAAGTCAATAGCTAGCGGTTCCAGTTATGCTCATATATTCCCAGTTATTCCCCTATATTCCCACTTATTTATTTCCAGATACAAGCAATCCCTTTTTAATTTAGTTTTGTTGAGAAGGGCTGCTTTTTTGTGTTTAAAAATCCTACTCCGTATGCTATAACTACAACAAACAATTGAAAATCTGGCAATTAAACGTTGAAGAATTTGCGCAATGGTACAAAATAAAAACATAACGGAAATAAACACACCTAAAGGTGTGCATATACAATAGTTGTAAATAATAGAAAACCGAATAAAATGAAAAGATTAGAAATTAAAACCCCATTAATTCACATTATTTCAATAACAATTTTTTTTATAGTTGTGAATCTAATAATTAGTAAAGAAACACAAGGAAAAAACGAATTGTCTGAATTATTATATAGTATAAGTTTTTTTATGACTAATGATTTTGTTGCTATAATTCTTGGAATATTATTGTTTGCTCCTTTACCTCTTTTGATTTTTTCTTTTTTCAAAAAGAGAAAAGATTTAATTAAAGGTTTTTCAATTTCAACATTGATAAGCCTTGTACTGATAATGATGGCTAATTTTTCTTAAGTCTTTGAATTTTAAGAATATTTAGGAACTGCGATAATTAATAAAATGAAAGACAAAACAATCATTAATAATATTTGAGTTTAGAATAAGAAATATAAATTGAATGAAAAACTACTATTTACAACAATGTATAACCGCAATTACGGCGGTTTCGTCTACGTCCGAATCCACTCGGAATTGTGAGCGTCCGTGCTTAATCGAAAAATAGTAATTTATATCCCGTAACTGACGGTTATACGAGACCGTTGCCTACAATTATGAAAAACAGCATTCTGACAATAATATTTCTTTTATTTACTATGTCTATTTTTGGGCAAAATAGAATGTATGTAACAGCCGAAAGCGGATTAGATGTTAGAGATAAACCATCTTTGAATTCAAACAAAACTTACCACCTTCCGAACAATACAATGACTTATGTTAAAGAAAAAACAGGAATCAATTTAGTCATTTTAAGTGAGGGGAAAAAAGTAAAAGAAGAATGGATTAAAATATATGGATTTGATAATAAAGACACTAAAGGCTATGTTTTGGGAGGTTTTTTAACAACAGAAAAACCTGAAATTTGGTATTCTGGAAGACAAGCATATTATAAAACTTACGATTATGATAATCAACAAGAAGGGACATTTGAATCAAGTAGTATATCTGAAAAATATTTGAAAAGAGATTTACCAATTATTGAACCGAATATAGAAATCTTAAATCCAAAAGAATTCCCTTACTTTCTAAATCCACAAAACAGAAAAATTGTGCTTTTCGAAAACCATAAACTGAATGATTTAAAACCTATTGGAATTCTAAATAGTTTAACTCAAATCAGAATAGATTCTACCTTTTACAAATTCAAATTTAAAGATTACACTAATTGTGTTTGGAATAGAATTAACATAAACGGAAAGTATTATTATACAGATGTAGATCTTCACGACTTTTCTTTATCAAAAGAATTAGTAAATCTAAATCAAAAAGTTGAGATTATTGGTCAATATGATGGTTATGATGGAGCATATCATTTAGGATATCCTGAATATTTTTTTCTAATTTTTACAGACAATAAAAACAAAGTAATTTACAAAACAACGGTTCTTGAATTCTATCTAAATGATGAATTTGCAATGGCTGAAGACATATTAAAATTAAACTGGAATGAAAATATTGAGTGCTATGAAATTACATTAATTGGACTTCAAGAAAAAATAAGAATTAACTGGAATGGAAAAAAAGCTAAAATAAAAAAACTGTAGGCAACACCGTATAAAATTAAATACTAGGTTTTAGTTTTCGTACGAAAGTGATCACAGACGTTCCATTTGTGTTTTATTTACTAACTTTAATGTTCGAAACACGCAACTAATCTTACACAAACACCTCAGGCCACCCTGGCTATAGTAAAACAAGATTAACTCCTAAATAATATGATGTGGAATCCATCTAAAAAACACGCATTATGAACAAGTACTATTTTGCCCTAGCAATTGTTGTGAGCCTTTTCCTACTTTGTTGCCATAAAAATGATGATTCCTTGATGGCTGTCGTTTCCGATTTTGAAACTGAAATTCTATTCGGCGAAAATCAAGCAATTGTAAACGTAACAAACTTGTCTCAAAACGCTACCTCCTATCAATGGACGGCAACAAACGGTATTATAGAAAATGGGCATAATGAAATCAATAATAGAAAAAAAAGATACAATTAACCGGATCCTTTAATGAAGCATTTCCACACCCTATTCCTATTTATTTCACTTTTAGCATCCAGTGCTTTGAACGCACAATGCGAAAATGTTACATTGGAAAATCTTACAAATCCGGGTCCTTATGAAATAGCAACGCTTACTGAAGCCGACGGAATTCGAAACGGACCTGACTATGCGGGTGCCACAATTTACTACCCAACCAATGGAACAGGGCCCTTTGCAAGCATTGCAATGGTTCCAGGCTTTACAGCACTTCCTTCCAGTATAGAAGAATGGGGACCTTTCTATGCATCTCATGGAATTGTAACTATTATTATTGGCACCAACTCTCTAGTTGATTTTCCGGAAGTACGGGCCAATGCATTATTGGATGCTTTGGAGACCATCAAGCAAGAAAATACTCGCAGTACATCACCGCTAGAAGGTGCATTGAATACCACCCAATTGGCAGTAAGCGGATGGTCTATGGGCGGGGGTGGTGCCCAAAGAGCGGCAGTATTAGACAACACTATTTCGGCAGTTGTTGCCCTATGTCCTTATCTTAATAATTCAGCACTCAATCACAACGCAGCCTTACTCATCTTTAGTGGCGAAGAAGATACTATAGCACCTCCTTCTGAACAAGCAGATGTGCATTACAGCAATACCCCAAATACCACAGACAAACTCCTCTTTGAGGTTGCCAATGGAGATCACTCGGTAGCAAATACGCCAAATGGTGGTGACGGTGTCGTAGGTCAAATAGCACTTTCATGGCTAAAATTGCAACTTGAAGAAAAGGAATGCTATTGTCCGTTGCTTACAAACAACCTGCTGCTAAACCCGCCTGCTGCATCCAATGTTCTCCAAAATTTTGAATGCGAAGCCTTAGGCATAAACACTATTGCGCAAGCAATTGGATACTCTCCGAATCCAACAAAAAACACCGTCACTTTTAACAATACCGAAAAGGTTCTTTTCGAACTCTTTTCACCGCTTGGACAAAGCCTATTAAAAAATGAACTTACCCCAGAGAACAATCAAATAGATTTGTCAGCTTTTCCAACAGGGATTTATTACTTAAGAATTAAAAACAAAACAATGAAACTCATGAAGGTGGATTAATTGTTGCAAAAACGTTCTTATAAATAGGATTTAAATACCGCGAATTAATGTATATTTCGTGCAGATTTTAATGTGAAATTATGGAAGGAAATTCAATACAAAATTATCTAGAAACGCTCATAGAAAATATGCCAACAGCCTGGTTAGATTTAACAACTCACCGCCTTGATATTTATAATGAATCGTTGGCAAAAGCTGAATTTTTAGCGCAGTTTGAAGTATTGTTTAACACTAAAAACTCGGATACAAAAGCACTTCAAAAATTACCAACAGCTTACGATTATATTCGATTAGGGCATCCCTTGTCTTGTGTACTTGAATGGAGTATTGCCAAATTGAACACCCTAAAATCAGAAAATGTCATCAGTTTTTCGTCACAAACAATGCCTATTTTGGCAATTCTAAGAACCAATTTATTAGCAGATAAAAAAACTCAAATTTTATATTCAGGGACACCCCCCTCCTTTTTAGATACCGATGTTCTAACGCGGGTATATGGCTATCAATTTGAATTAAAGCAGTTGGAGAGTAGCACTGCCATTCCTCCTTTTGATGGAAGTACAGTTTTCATTGCAGCACAACAAGAACTTTCTCTTTTTGAATTTCATAAAAACTGTGACTTTGTCATTCATAATTATGGGGAACTCGGAAGTATTTTGGCTATAAATGGAGCTCACAACGAAGCATCTATTTCAGCCATTCAACACGTTCGGAGAAGAGAAACCATTGCCATGACACCCGCCCATTCACTTACAGCTTTGAAACGTATCGTAGGACAAGCGGTTTTAGATACTGAAACAACAGATTGCAAAGCCAACAAAACACTGGTTTTAGATGCGATTCAAAAAATTACTGGAACAAACACCACACCTTTAGTAGGGTCTAGTGGGCTCTCGATTCAATATGCAATTATGATGGGATTGGTGCACGATGCATTGGATACACACCCTGGAAAGCCAATTAAAATTGTGGTCCCTCCCAACTGCTATGGAGGCACCAATGACCAAGCAAGGCGCGTTGCTGCCTGTCTAAAAAACGTGGAAGTAGTGGATTTACTCGTAGATGGTGAAAATGACATGGTGCAAAGCATTGAACATGTTTTAGAAGCAATTGCAAAAGAAGATGCAGTACCGTTTATCATTGCAGAAATTCCAACAAACCCTCGCGTAGAAGTTCCAGATTTACTAAAATTGAAAGCTGTTTTAAGCGCAACACGCAATACAGAAAGTGGTATGAAGGCCATAGATCCCGTTTTTATTTTAGACCAAACATTCTGTCCCAATGTGCGCTTTCTTGGTAAAGATGAAATCCTTTCTGCTGTTCGTACAATTTCATATGTTAGTGGATCTAAGTTCCCGAGCGGCGGAAAATGTACGGCTGGATATTGTGTGGGAAATCACAAGACCAATGCATTGATGAAAAAAATAGCACTGCATTTGGAAATCTGCGACAACCAAGCCACAGCACTTCAAATGAAGCGCTTAGCAAAGCAATTGCCTTCTATGAATCAAAGAATTAAAGCCGCCTATCTGAATACACGTGCTTTTGTATCTTACATTCAAGAAACATTGCCCGAAGCAAAAATTAATTTTGTTTCTGAAGCCTTGGCAAACCAAGGATTTACCCCATCTGTTTTTTCATTAGACCTTCCAACTAAAGGAGCGACAGCAGAAAAAAGAGAGGAGTACAAACGAAGGTTGAACCATCAACTAATCCAGTTAATGATTACTGAAATTCCAAATGAAAGCAAGTATTGTGTGAGTTACGGTCAGTTAAACGGAGTGTATTGGACCATTCCTGCCACCTCAACACAGGGAACTACCAAAGAAGGTGACAAAGATTATATTGCACGGGTAGCACTATCTCCAAACATGGATTTGGAACTGCATAAAAAAATATTTTCAGCATTTGTCGCAACCATTTCATAAAAGAAAAAACGATTCATTGAAGCAGTTCCAACTTTTTAAAACAGCCATTTCAAAAATTGAACTTCCAGAAAAGTTCACATTTCCATTTTACTACACCCCGCATGTACTTGTAGAAATTGCAACAAAAGAAATACAAGCCTACTTAGCGACTCAAACAGACTTTACCCATAATTTTGGACTCGATTCAAACGCTACAGAAAATGCCATCGGTAAAATGTTTGGGGTTTTGGTGGTGAAAAACAACGCAAATCAACTGGGCTATCTAGTGGCTTTTTCTGGAAAATTAGCGGATGAAAGTTGTCCTGAAATATTTGTTCCTCCCGTTTTTGACTTGAGAACGAAGCACAGTTTTTATAAAAAAGGAGAAGAACAAATCAATATTATTAATGCAAAGTTAACGGCATTAAAAAGTGATGAAACCTATCTTTTTGTAAAGAGAGTTGTGAAAAGAGCTTCCAAAAAAATTGAGGATGATTTAGCACTTCAGCGAAAAAAAATGGCGATTTCTAAAAAAGAACGAAAACTTCGCAAAAAAGAGGCTCGGAAAAACTTGACAAACGATGCCTTCGAAAAATTATCTCAAAAATTAGAACAAGAAAGTTTTAACGATCAGTTTTTCTACAAAGAACTGGTTGCCTATTATATTCAAAAAGAAAAAAAAAATCGCAGCGAACTCACTACTTTTGAGGAGCAAATAGCCGCCTTAAAGAAAGCAAGAAAAGAAGCCTCTGCATTGCTGCAAAAAACACTTTTTGAGAAGTTTGACTTTTTAAATCAAAAAAAAGAAACAAAAACACTTCTTGATATCTTTAGCAATCCAACGATAAAACCTCCAGCAGGTGCCGGAGAATGTGCGGCTCCTAAACTACTGCAATTTGCATTTAAAAATGATTTAACGCCTGTTTGTATGGGGGAATTTTGGTGGGGAATTTCTCCAAATTCGGCCATTAGAAAACATAAAAATTTCTATCCGGCTTGTCAAGGACGATGCAAACCTATTTTGAATCATATGCTGGATGGAATTGCCATGGACGAAAATTTGCTAATTAAAGAAATTTCGAATGACAAAACCCTAGAAACCATCTACGAAGATGATGTGCTCTTGGTGATTCACAAACCGGCAGAATTTTTATCGGTACCGGGCAAAGAAATTACAGATGCTGTATCTACTCGGATCAAAGAAAAGTACCCCAATGCTACAGGGCCTTTAATTGTACACAGACTCGACATGTCTACTTCGGGTATTTTACTACTTACCAAAACAAAAGAAGCAAATAAACATTTACAAAATCAGTTTATAAAAAGAAGCATTCAAAAAAGATATGTCGCGCTGTTGGATGGAAATTTAACTGAAGACAAAGGAAAAATAACGCTTCCTTTACGGGTCGATTTAGATGACAGACCCAAACAATTGGTTTGTTTTGAACATGGGAAAAATGCAGAAACACGTTGGGAAGTGATCCGAAGAGAAAAAGGCAAGACGCGTGTTTATTTTTACCCAATTACAGGAAGAACGCACCAATTAAGAGTTCATGCTGCCCATAAAAATGGTTTAAACGCTCCTATTGTTGGCGATGATTTGTATGGAAAAAAACAAGATCGATTGCATTTACATGCTGAATTTATTGCTTTTACACATCCTGCTACAAATGAAAAAATGAGTTTTAGAGTGGCTCCTTCATTCTAAAAAGAAACTCTATTTATCGAACAAATCGATAGGTTGCTTTGATGACAAAAGTATCTTGAAGTGGGGCGTCAAAAATTTGGTTTTGGAGACTGGATCCTAAAGAGTTTTCTGGATTTCCGGAGTCACTCCCCCCTCTTGCCCATACAAAAAACAATTCAGATCCCGGAATGTATTCCCATCGAACAACCAAGTTTGTTTGTAATTGCGCAAAAGAAAAATCGGGTTTGTTAAAACGGTAATCTTCAAGACCGTTTTGAGTTTCATCTATTGAGTAAATTGCATTGTTCTGGGCATCGAAACCTGCTGTAAGTTGATTTGTATTGTATTCATTCACACGGTCTTCAAAACGAGAAGCAGTGGGTATATTTACATACTTAAAAGCTGCATATCTTCCACGAGCTATAAAAGGTTGCCCATAGAACTGAAAAGAAAAATTTGGGCTTAAACTGTAATTCAATCGTAATGTAGTCGTCCAAGTTTCGTTATCTATTTCTCCTAATACGTATCTTTTTTCAGCATCAAAATCTACCGTTGTAACATATTGTGCTTTGTTTATTGTCTTTCTGAATTCAGTATTTAAAGAAATGCTAAAAGCATCAAAGGGCTGGTAATTTGATCGAAACACATAGCGATTGCTTTTGGAAACTTCTTGTTGACTTTGGGATTGAACATAACCGAGTCGGAAACTAAATTTCTGGGTTTCATCGGAACCCAAAAAGGTGTATAGAAAATAATTATTGGGCGAATGCCAGCGTGGCCCCCCTCTTAAAAAAGAGTTTTCGTAAACATTCGAATTGGTCCCAAATCCAATATTGGTATCCCAATTGTTTAGCCAATTGAACCGTCCTCTGAACTCCGTACTCAATTTGTTTAAGTTCCCTCCAAAATCATAAGCGGTATTCTGTTCAAGGCGAAGTTCAATATTCCGATATATTTTTGTTGGAACCTGCCATAAATATTGAAGTTCTGCAAATTGAATCATCTCGTCTGTCTGACGTAAAAATCCAATATCATTTAATTCTAATTCTGGGGACCGCCATACAAAACCTCCATTGTATCTCCAATTTCCACCACCTTTCTTTCCAGCTTCAATTCGACCACCTGTCCCCGTTAAAGAGGTTCTGTTTGGATCTAAATTTACATGGGTTGCATCAATTCTTTGAAAGGAACGAGCAATGGATTGTTGGGTTTCTAAGATGGCTGTTTTACTTCCTTGTACATGACTTAGAAGGGTATTTCCTTCCAAATAGTAGTCCCTGTTGTTCCAGTTGTGCTGAAAATCAATTCCTGCAGTATAGGCTGCTTTGTGTAATTCTGAAAAATTGCCTGCCAAATTTCGATTTGTAGCCGTAACAATACCACCAACAAAAGAATTTCTTTTATTAAAATCTTTTTGTGCGCGTCCCACAAAATAGTTGGTTAAGGGTGCTACAATCTCTTTCCTGGTTTCACCATCTACTTGTCTTACCTCTGCAAATTCATTGGCAGTAATACTTTCTAGAACGCCGATAGACCACCCATTTTTTGTTTTTCCTGAAAACTTTGCCGCTCCTAAAATTGTTGAATTAAGCGGTTCTTTTGCAAATTCGCCAGCTGCTAAATTTGCACTTCTATTGGGGCTTCCACCTATTCTTCTGCTGTAAAAAAGATTGTCTCTACCATTGGCAAACTTAAAATCGAAAATGTTTTTATTTTCAACAAAAAACGGACGTTGTTCTTCAAAAAATATCTGAAACCCGTCCAAGGCTATGGCGCCTGGATCTGCTTCTACTTGTCCAAAATCTGGATTGACAGTCATATCTAAAGTTAAATCATTGGTGATTCCTATTTTGGCGTCTAAGCCACCGTTTATTTTAAAATCACGACCATCTTTGTAGGGATTACCTGCTTCTGCTTGATAAGTATCATATTGTAAAACAGTAAAGGGCTGAATTTCTAATTGTTTTTGTGATTTTAAGTTGATGAGCCCGTGCAATTCTCCGGATTCGCTAATAAACCCAGCTTGATCATTAGGGATTCTTTGCCAAAGTGAGCGTTCATTCTCTCTGAAAATATTTCGAGAAACATTGAACCCCCAAATTTGTGCACTGTCATTTCCAAAACGTAATTGACTCAATGGGATTTTCATTTCTGCAGTCCATCCTTCCGCATCAATTTTTGCATTTGTATACCAAATAGGATTCCAACTATCGTCCCATTGATTTCCATTTTGGGTTGCAATTTCTTCTCCTTTTACTCCGGCCGCAGTGGTGGTAAATACAAAAGCGGTTCTCTTATCGTGATAACTGTCTATAATTACATTCACTCGATCTCCAGCAAAACCGTCTCTTCGGGTTAATCGTTGTTGAATTAATTCTGGATGATCATCAAAAGCACGAATGGCAACATATAAGAACTGTGCATCATAAAGTACTTTAAATTGTGTTTGAAAAGTTGGTGATGTTCCTTCATCTGGGATTTTTTCTACAAAATCAGAAGCCCAGGTTCCTGCATCCCAACCTGCATCAGAAAGATCTCCATCCACTACGATTGGTGTTTTTAAAAGCTGTGTAGTATAAATTCTTTTTGGAATTGATTCTTGTGCACGCAGCTTTACAAATAGAAACAGTGTGATTATGACAAAGGGGATTCGAAACATCAATTTTTTTTTTCAAAAGATTGTAAATGAAGTACAAAAGTAACTTTCTATTTTCATAAATGGATGTTAAATTTTAGTTGTATTGGTAAATAATGGGAAACATAAAAGATAATTCCAATTCACTCTTTGGCAATCAAATAAATAACAGTACATTTGCACTCCTTTTTTAAGGAAAATAAATTATTATTAACAAACAAAAACTAAAAGTGTAATTATGAACACATTAAGTTACAAAACAGTATCAGCAAACAGCGCTACCGTAAACAAGGAGTGGGTTTTAGTTGATGCAGACGGGCAAACGTTGGGTCGTCTAGCTTCTAAAGTAGCAAAGCTAATTAGAGGTAAATACAAACCAAACTTTACTCCTCACGTAGATTGTGGAGACAACGTGGTTATTATCAACGCAGAAAAAATTGTTTTAACTGGAAAGAAATGGACTGAGAAGTCTTACATCCGTCATACGGGATATCCAGGAGGACAAAGATCGTTAACTGCAACAGAAATGTTTGAGAAAGATCCTACAAGATTGATCGAAAAAGCAGTAAAAGGAATGTTGCCTAAAAATATTTTAGGAGCTGCACTTTACAGAAACTTGTATGTATATGCAGGAGGAGAGCACAAACAAGCAGGTCAAGAACCTAAAGCTATTAACCTTAACGATCTTAAATAATGGATATAGTACACAAAATCGGTAGAAGAAAAACAGCTGTAGCTCGTATTTATCTTTCAGAAGGAAAAGGAAATATCACTGTAAACAAAAAAGACTACAAAGACTATTTCACAACAGGAACTTTACAATATAAAGTACAACAACCTTTAATGTTAACAGGAGACTTAGAATCTTATGATATCAAAGTAAATGTTTACGGAGGTGGTGTAACAGGTCAAGCAGAAGCAATTCGTTTGGCAATTACAAGAGCTTTAGTTGCAATTAACGAAGAACACAGATTAGTATTAAAACCAGAAGGTTTACTAACACGTGATCCTAGAATGGTTGAACGTAAGAAATTTGGTCAGAAGAAAGCACGTAAAAAATTCCAATTCTCGAAACGTTAATCCTTCGACAAGTTCAGGATTATGTTATTGGGAACTGTTATTATTACACATATTTAATATTAAACAGTTTAGCATCTAAATAAATAAGACTCGAAAGACTACTTATTTATTGATACAAAACAGAAAGTAAACACATTTAAAAAAATGGCAAAAGTAAATATTCAAGAATTATTAGAAAATGGAGTACATTTTGGTCACTTAACTAGAAAGTGGAATCCAAACATGGCTCCTTATATTTATACAGAACGTAATGGTGTACACATCATTGACTTGTATAAAACTGCTGCAAAAATAGAAGAAAGTGCAGACGCTTTGCAAAAAATTGCAAACTCTGGACGTAAGATTTTATTCGTTGCAACAAAAAAGCAAGCAAAAGACATCGTTGCTGAAAAAGCAAAAGCTGTAGGTATGCCTTACATTACTGAAAGATGGCCTGGAGGAATGTTAACCAACTTTGTAACGATTCGTAAAGCTGTTAAGAAAATGGCAACGATCGATAGAATGAAGTTAGATGGTTCTTTTGAAGCATTGTCTAAAAGAGAGAAATTACAAATCAATCGTCAGAGAGAGAAATTAGAAAAGAATTTAGGTTCTATTTCAGATATGACTCGTTTACCAGGTGCTTTATTTGTAGTAGATATCAAGAAAGAACACATTGCAGTTGCAGAAGCTATGAAATTGAACATTCCAATTTTTGCAATGGTAGATACAAACTCTGATCCTAGATTAGTAGATTATGTAATTCCAGCAAATGATGATGCTTCTAAATCTATTGAAAGAGTATTAACGCACGTTTCTGATGCAATCGCTGAAGGTTTATCTAGCAGAAAAGCAGATAAAGAAAAAACGAAAGAAGCTCCAAAAACAGAAGCTGCAGTAGCATCAAAAGAAGCTCCAAAGGCGAAAAAAGTTAAAGAAGTTAAAGCAGATGCGAAAGAAGCTCCAAAAGCGGAAGAAGTAAAAGCAACAACTTCTGAGGAAGAAACAAAATAAGTACAACTTTAAAAAATAAGATAACATGGAACCAGTAAAGATTAGTGCTGCTGATGTTAAAAAATTAAGAGAAGCTACAGGAGCTGGAATGATGGACTGTAAAAAGGCATTGTTAGAAGCATCTGGAGATTTCGATAAAGCAATTGATGTTTTACGTAAAAAAGGTCAAAAAATTGCAGCAAAAAGAGCAGATAGAGATTCTACTGAAGGAGTTGCTGTAACAAGAATAAACGAAGATAACACTGTTGGTATAGCAATCGTTTTAGCTTGTGAAACTGATTTTGTTGGTAAAAATGAATCATTTGTAGCATTGGGTGGTCAGTTTGCAGACATCGCTTTAAATCACACAGATAAGGAGTCTTTCTTAGCTGCTGATTTTGGTGGAATGACTGTTGCAGACAAATTAGTTGAACAAACAGGTGTAATTGGTGAGAAATTAGAAATCACTTCTTTCGAAAGATTAGAAGCTTCTTATGTAGGTGCTTATACACATATTGGTAAAATTGCTGCATTAGTAGGTTTATCAAATGTTGTAGAAAACGCAGCTGTTTTATCAAAAGACGTTGCAATGCAAGTTGCCTCTATGGGTGCTACTTCTTTATCTTATAAAGATTTTGACCCTGCATTTGTTGCTGCAGAAACAGAAGCAAGAATTGCAGTTATCGAAAAAGATAATATTGAATTGGGAAGATTAGGGAAAACGTTGAAAAACGTTCCTCAATATATTTCAATGTCTCAATTATCTGATGCGGTAATGGCAGAAGCTGAAGAAGCTGCAAAAGCAGAATTGAAAGCAGAAGGGAAACCAGCACAAATTTGGGATCGTATCTTACCAGGAAAAATGGAAAGATTCATTTCAGACAACACTACTTTAGACACTGAGCAATGTTTGTTAGATCAAGCATTTATTAAAGACGAAAAGAAAAATGTTGCAACTTACGTTGAAACGTATGGTGATGTATCTGTAAGTGGCTTTAAAAGAGTTACACTCGGATAAACAATCCTTTTTAACATACTTCAAAACCTCGCAATTAATTGCGAGGTTTTTTTATTTGAAAAAAAAAGAAAATGAAAAAAAAACCGTAATTTTGCGTAACTTTCAATAACACTATGCACTACAAAAGAATTCTTTTAAAATTAAGTGGAGAAGCCTTAATGGGCGAACGACAATACGGAATAGATCCAAAACGTCTAGCCGAATACGCCAAAGAAATAAAACAAGTGATAAACCAAGGCATCGAGGTTGCCATTGTAATTGGGGGTGGAAACATTTTTAGAGGTGTAGCAGGCGCAGCCAATGGCATGGATCGTGTACAAGGAGATCACATGGGCATGTTAGCAACCTGTATCAATGGTCTAGCACTGCAAAGTGCGCTAGAAGATGAAGGCATTATTACACGTTTGCAAACCGCTTTAGAAATTAAAGAGATTGCAGAACCATACATTAAAAGAAAAGCAATTCGCCATTTAGAAAAAAAACGCGTAGTTATTTTTGGAGCGGGTACTGGAAACCCCTATTTCACAACAGACACCGCAGCAGTATTAAGAGCTATTGAAGTGAATGCAGATGCTATTTTAAAAGGAACTCGTGTCGATGGAATTTACAATGTAGATCCAGAAAAAGATAAAAATGCTTTGAAATATGAAACCATTACCTTTAAAGAAGTCATCGATAAAGGATTAAAAGTAATGGACATGACCGCATTTACATTAAGTGAAGAAAACAAATTACCCATCATCGTTTTTGATATGAATACCAATGGAAATTTACTGAAATTAATTTCTGGAGAAAACATCGGAACGGTCGTTAGCAATTAAAATATAGGCTTTAAAATTTTCCAAAGATGAACGAAGAAATTGAATTTATTTTAGACAGTGCCAAAGAAGGGATGAATAGTGCCTTGGCTCATTTAGTAAAAGAATTACGCACCATTAGAGCTGGTAAAGCCACCCCTGCAATGCTAGGAAATGTAAAGGTAAATTATTATGGCGCATTGACTCCATTAAGTCAAATTGCAAATGTGAGCACGCCAGATCCACGAACCATTTCAGTTCAACCTTGGGAAAAAAACATGTTGCAAGAAATAGAAAAAGCAATTATGAACGCCAATCTTGGATTCAACCCCATGAATAACGGAGATGTGATTTTAATCAACGTTCCACCTTTGACAGAAGAAAGAAGACGCGATTTATCCAAACAGGCAAAAGCAGAAGCGGAACACGCAAAAGTGGGAATTAGAAATGCGCGTAAAGAAGCAAATAACGAAATTAAAAAAACAGACATTGCTGACGATATGAAAAAAGATACCGAAGCAATTGTTCAAAAATTAACGGATTCTTTTGTAAAAGAAATCGATGAAACCTTCAGCGTGAAGGAAAAAGAAATTATGACTGTATAAGCGAAATTAAGCTGATATTAAAAAAGGAGTGTATTCAAAAACGCTCCTTTTTTTTGTTAAAAACACTTCTACAAATTTCGTTACCTTTGAAAAAATTTTCTGAATGAGTTTCTGGACAAAAGTTGCGAGTATTATCTTACGAAACCGATACCTAGTTTTAATAATTATAGCAGGTATTACTACTTTTTTAGCTTCACAAATGAAGTATATGAAATTCTCATATACAGAAGCAAACCTACTGCCAGAAAACCATATTGCTAATTTAGAATACAATAAATTTTTAGAAATTTTTGGTGAAGAAGGCAACCTCGTTATTCTTGGCGTCAAAGACCCTACAATCTTTACACCCAGAAAATTTAATGCTTGGAATAATTTAGTAGACAAATTTGATGATCGAGAAGAAATTGATTTTACACTTTCAATTGCAGACGTTCAAGAACTAAAAAAAGATAAAAAGAACAGAAAGTTTGTCTTAGAACCTTTATACGAGAAGGATCCAACCACAGAAAAAGAAGTTTTAGCCATAAAAAAACAACTTTTTGAAAAACTTCCTTTTTACGACAATTTACTATACAACAAAGAAACAGGCACGTTGCAAACGGCCATCTATATTAAAAAGGAAATCATAAACACCAAAGCGCGTAGAGCGTTTATTTTCAACTACCTAAAACCCACCATAGAACAGTTTGAAAAAGAAACAGGACTAAATGTTCGCGTTTCTGGAATGCCCTATATAAGAACTTTAAATGCTAAAAACATAAAAGATGAAATGCAACTTTTTGTTGGGGGTGCCTTGGCAATAACAGCG
>Ga0209771_1000800_pt1 | contig 20802 bp, 29 predicted proteins | sample SaaInl59LU_5_DNA_FD_184639 | JGI IMG/M metagenome (GOLD analysis project Ga0209771, IMG submission 184639) | Marine microbial communities from expanding oxygen minimum zones in the Saanich Inlet - ESP_59LU_5_DNA (SPAdes) (version 2) | ecosystem: Environmental > Aquatic > Marine > Intertidal zone... | reverse complement strand
ATGACTATGCCGATTACGGCGAGATTCATTTACAATTAACATACATTTTTTTAATAAAGGGTAGACTCGACATTTCGTAAACATGCACGTGTACACTGATGGAAGTGCGCTGGGCAACCCTGGTCCTGGTGGGTGGGCGTGCGTCGGCCCGGGGTTCGAACTTGTCGGGGGTGCGAAGCGCACGACGAACAACATCATGGAGATGACCGCCGTGGCCGAGGCCCTCGAAAAGTGCGTTGAATTGGGAATCGACGACGTCACCGTGTACACCGATTCGATGTACGTCCGTAACGGCATCACGAAATGGATACACACGTGGAAACAAAACAAGTGGAAGACGTCGAAGCACGAACCGGTGAAAAATAAGGAACTGTGGGAGAGGATAGACGTCCTTCGGGAAAGCATCAAAAGCGTGGAGTGGCGGTGGGTGAAGGCGCACAACGGCCACCCCCTCAACGAAAAAGTCGACACGCTCGCGAGAAACAAGGCGACTGAGATTAAAAATATGAACATGTAACATGAGCGAAGACTGGGACCACCGGTCCGAGGATCTTCTCAAGGAGTGGAAACAGAAAGCCTCCGGGTACCGGTGGCTTCACACGCACGCGCGCATCCACTACAAGAGCGTTTCGGACTGGATGTCGTATCCCTCGATCATCATAGCCTCGATCACGGGGGTGGGTGGATTCGCTGTAATAAATCCCACGAGCACAGAGGAAGTTCCCGAACACGCGCGTTTTTTTCAAGTCGTCTTCGCGACCCTGAACGTCTTGGGGGGTGTCCTGAACAGTATTGGCAAATTCAGTCAGAGCGCGTCCCTCGCGGAGAAGCACAGCGAGATGAGCACGGCGTGGTCTAAACTGTATAGGGCGATCGACATGGAACTCTCCCTCGACCCGAAACACCGGGAGAAGGACAACATCACCGATCTCGTTCGTCAGTTTCGACAGGAATACGACAGATTGTTGGAGGAGTCCCCGGACATACCGCCGTGCAGTATCGTCGCGTATCAAAAGAAATTCAAGAACGACGAACGCGCCAAACCGGACGTCGTCAATGGTCTCTCACCGGTGATACGCGTGAAGAGCGAACACACGCTTCGAGACCTTGTACAGCGATGGAAATCAACCATCCTCAGTCGCGCGCCATCCGAAGAAGTTTCACCGCACCCAGCACAAGTATTATGACGACCAAGACATCGAAAGTAGTGACTTCGTAACGAAAGACACGAAAAAGTTTGTACCACATGGCGTGACACACATTTTTCTCCCCCCTGTTCCCCCTCACGTCCCGTAAAAACGTCGGACACCCCGCGACGTTTTTCCGGTTCGTGCTCCGTGACCCCGACATGGTGGCGTCCTCGTCCGTCCAGAACGAGTTCTCGGCGTCCACGCGTTTCCGGAGACCCCGCACGTGGTTAGTGTCGATGTCGTATTGATAATCGAATTTGTGGTGGAGAATTTTCTCGGCACCCACCCTCGTGACGAAGTAGGCGGCGGCGGAGGCGGACATTCTCCCCGGTGCCCCCCCACCGCGTGGACAGAGGCCGTCGCAGTGGAGGGAGAGCATGTCCCACCCCCCGGTCTCTGCGATTTTCCGGAGGTCGTCGACGTCGACGAGGGGGAACGCGTCGTCCTCGAGGATGAGGGCGACCCGGCGTGGATCCGTCTCGAGGAACGTTTTGAGGGCGACGAGGTGGGAGTAGGCGCACGCCATGTTGGAGTGGGGCATGAGGCGTCGAGCGTGGCGTTCGAAGTGTCGGTCGATGTCTTCCTCGGGGATTTCATCGTGGGTGAACGCTCTGATCCTCACCGGGAGGATCCCCACTTCCCGGAGACTCGCGGACTGCGCGTCGAACCTCGCCCACTGAGAGTCGAGATTGATGACGTACGTCGTGAACTCCATCCTTTACTTAATGTCAGATATTAACTCCTCCACGTCCCGGTAGTATCTCCGGAGATCCTTCATGAACCTCTTGTTGTTCTCGAGGACCTCACACTGTGGTTTGTTTTTATAGATCCAAGCCAAGTTCGCCTTGGAGTACTTTGTCTCCTTTTGATTCGGGGTGGGTTTCCTCGGCGTGACTTTTTTACTCTTCTTGGACGTCTCCGGTAAGGGATCGACCCTCCTCGTGAACGACAGTGCCTGGAGGACGGTGTCGGCGAGGTCATCCTTCTTCTTAGACTTCGTGAACGTGTCTATCCAGTCCGTGTTAGGTCCGGTGTGTATGAAATCCCTGCATCTCTCGATGGCGGTGTTCTTCCTCTTCCTGTACAGGGTTTTCCCCGAACCGGCGACGTCCGGCACTTTGTGTCGAGCGTCGTAGAGGATCGTCTCCGCGTGCGGACACTTGATGACGAAATAACTCTGGAGAAAGTGCATCACGCTCACCATCTTCTTATTCCTATCCGGTTGCTTCTCTATGAGGACGACGTCCGCGGTGAGCACCCACGGGCGTTCGTCCAGGTGTTTCCTTAAGGACACGTACAAACCGTCTTTGTGTTCCGGTGGGACACCGCTGACGTCCCACTGTTCTATCCGGTTATCGGACGTTTCGTTGAGTAAACACATGGCGAGATTTCGAATACCGACATCTATACTTAAAATCATTACACAATAATCTCAATTTCTTCTTTAATTATTTTTTTTCCCACCCCCGGCGACGAGGAGGAGGAGCATGAACGCGCAACACATGCACACGGACGCCACGATGGTGGCGATGCCCACGACGCTCGTGAAAAACTTTTGGAGTTTGTAGGGAATGCTGTTGTTTCGTTTTTCAATGTTCTTCTCGATTTGTTTGGTGGCTTCGGTCACCACCGGATCGGCGAGGACTTTATCGACGATCATGTTCCCCACGGAATCCGCGGTGAGCGTGGCGACGATGTCTTGGGACGCGTCGATCTTCCCACGACCCCCCCGACAATCGAAATTCCCCCCGATGATGAGTTCCGAACTCTGGATGTTCACCTGTTCGGAGACGAGTTCGGAGACGGATTCTTGGGTGATGTTGGTTTCTATCACGTTCTCTATGGTGGTGTTCATGTGTTGTTTAATTTGGGCGTCACCGGCGGCGCCCTGGACGCTGAGGGAATCCCCCACCCCCTCGAGGAGATCCATATTGCCCTCCATGGCTTTCTTAAGCATGTCACCGATTTCCGTCTTCATGTCAACCACCGTGGATGTCGCCGATTCGACCGTACTCACGTTTTTACTATCGATTTTCTGGTTCATGATGACGTCACACCCAACCACGTTACCGGCGATGACGATTGTCAACTTTTGAATGTTAGTCTGTGACGAGGAAACCGTCGTCCTATTCTTCACGATTTGGTTCGTCACCGATTTGTTCATTGCACTGATATTGAGGAACTGCTCAATCTGTTGCCGGGGGCTTCCACCACCTCCTCCCATTTGTGATATGATTAGAAATTTATCGTGAATATTTAATCTTCGAAGCACCAGCTTTGCCCACGTTTTGTCCAGCGGGGGACATCATGAACACGACGATGCCGATGAGGGCCACGCACAACACGCACCCGATGATCCAGAAAATACCGGTGGAGGACGAGATGATGCCTGAGATACCCTCACCGATGCTATCGATTATGGACGCGAAACCGGTAGCCTTTTGGGATTGCGACGTATCCCCGGATTGAGCAATCTTGTTGACGAATTTGTTCTCCATAATCTTTTCGGTGAGCATGTCCGTGACGGCGGTGGCCGTCAGACCGGCGACGACGTCCTGGGAGGCGTCGATGGTACCGCGCCCTCCACGGCAGTCGAAGGATCCACCGATGATGAGTTCGGTGCTCTGAATGTTCACCTGCTCCGCCATCAATTCGGTGATGTTTTCTTCGGTGATGTTCGTTTCGACGATGTTCTTGACCACGCTCTTGATCTCCTGTAACACGTCCTGTTGGGTTTTTTTACCGGTGAGGGCGGTGATGTCCCCCAACTCGGATAACATTTCCATGTTGGCCGTGGCGGATTGATCCAATTGGGTGGAGATCTCCTGCTTCATGTTGACCGCACTCGAGACCGCCGATTCCACCGTGGATGTGTTGTTGGCCTGAATCTTTTGTCCAGTCTTGATGTCACATCCCACCACACTACCACCGATGATGATGGATAACTTTTGAATGTTCGTTTGAGACGACGCCACCGACGTGCGATTGGTGGTGATGCTGTTCGTGATTGATTGGTTGAGGACGTTGATGTCAAAAAATTGTTCAATTCTCTGTCGCGACGACCCCCCCATGTTTACTAGGGATTCAGAAAAATTTCTCAGCGATTACTAATGGAGTGTCAATACAGGACCTGTCACAATTGGGTTCGCGACGGTGGCGGTGGATGCTCCCCCTGGCAAAAAGAAAGCAAAGCCACGATGGATTTTTTTCAAGACAACGCCATGAGTTCCTACAAAGTCGAGGGATGTGAAGATCACCTGGTCCAGGCGTACGCTGACAAGAATCACAAGGGAGACAAGTTCACCATGAAGAGTGGATTCAACGACGTGCCACACGACGATTGGACGAGTTCCGTGAAAGTCACCAAGTTTCCGGTGCACGAAGATGGATTGATTTCATTCGACGTGGACGACGAAGACATGTGTCCGGGTGCGACGAGGACCAATGAAAAGTCGGGGGGTAAGAAATTTAGGTGCTACTACAGCGACACGAACGCCGCGGGCGTGCGGAGTTTGTACAACGCCAAGGGGGGGAACACGACGATGGAAAACATGTTTCAAGTCCTCATCCAAAAGTTTTGTAAGGGCAAGGTTGGCGACAAGGCCACGAACCCGGTGTGCAAGGCGCCGTACATCACCGCCGAACAGGTGGAGGCGTGGAACAAGAGATACTGTGAGGGTGACGACTATAACAACAGTTGGTGCAACTGTTACAACATCGTCAACGAACGGTGTGGGGAGTTACCGGATAGCACGGTGTGTAAGAATTCTGAACTCGCACAGGAATTAGCGAGCGACGACGCCATCGGGAAGGATGGGTACGAACTCCTCGAAAAATACAAGCACTGTCGTCGGGGTGTGTGTCCGGCCACGAGTTGGCGTCCGGAGAACACACCGGAGTGTCCCACCAAAGTCAACATCTGCGGTAAGGATTGGAATCTTGGAACGGCCTCGAACGGGGACATCGTTCGCCACTGTGTCGTCAACAGTGGCAAGAGTTTGGATGACATCAAGGAAATTCTCGAGGGATTCGAACAACCAGGAGAACTGGGGGATGACTGGACCTTGGAGAAGAAGCCGACGGAGATGGAGAAGGAAGCGTTCGCCTTCGGTCAGGTCGTGGTCTGTTGTTGTCTGTGCATTCTGTGTATCGGTGTGTTGGGTGTGAGCATGAAGAAATAAAATATGTGTTCATAGTAACGCAACGATCATGGGTGGCGGTGGCGGTGGCGGTGGCGGTGGCGGTAGTGGCAACCAGCTAAGCTTCGATGAACCCAAGTGGTCACCCAATTCCGAAGACCAGTGCAGAATAAAGTTGGGTAGTCATCACGGTGGGTGGGACCATGGCAAAGTTGAAGAACTTCCGGCGTGGTACCAGGACTACGAAATGACACCGAAAGATGGAGACAATGAGGAGGCTAAGAAACTTGTCGAGAGACTCAGTAAAATCAGTGCGGTCACGCTGAGACAATCACCCGACAACGCGAACAAACCCATCAATCTAAACGGTATACGGGTGTTCGTAGGTGGGTCTGAGGTTACTGCGAGTTTTGCGGAGATGAAGACCACACACGCGTCGTATGGCGCCGATAATCTCAAGGATAAGAATAACGCAACCCTGGCTCACACACAAACCGGATCCGCCAAAGGGGATCAGTGGGTGAAAGTATCCTTTTCCGATCCATTTGATTTTACTAAACTTGATTACATCAGAATAGTTAACAGACGTGATTGTTGCCAGGATAGAAATTTAGGATTGTTTGTATTTTTGGAAGATGTCGAGGGCAAACCGGTGTGGTACTCCAGACTCCAAAATTCGACGTATCACGATCACATACTGATGCGGTCTGATTTTGAAATTTCGCGATACACACAAGAGAACGTGTACAGCGATGACGGACTCTACACCGGATTGGGAGTCCAATCGGAATTACAGAAAAAAGTCGATGAATTATTGGAAAAAAAACCAACTACCAGGGACTTTCAACACTATCGACTGCATCATGGTAATTGGGATAACAACGTAGGAAACAAAACTTCGTTCAGCATCGGCAACGACGACATCGACATCATGGAAACCCAGGGCGATTGCAAAGATGTTCTGTGGATGTACACGGATCACGCACTTTACAAACCAAAGGGGTATATTAAAGATCTCAACAACAATAGATTTGAAAAGTTTGAACAGGTCGATGGCACCATCGTCCCTGTGAATGATGGGTTTAACAAGTTAGATGACTGGCAATACTACCCCGCACACGGGTATTTCATGAACCAAATCTCCCACGTCTGGGCAAAACCGGTGCCCACCGACGAGTACAACGTCGACATGGAAGTGCACGGTCTCATTCGCTCTGGACACGCCACAGTGTGGCGTGACTCTGGAGCAAGTAATAAAAAAAAGGCGGAGGTCGTGTTTTACGGTGACAACGGTCGTTTCATGGAACAGGATGCCACGACGACCTTGGCGTGCTCGACCAATCATCACAACCCACACACGGAATGTCCCGAGGCATCACGAGTCGTGGGTGAGCCATGCCCCGGTGGTAAGATGCACTGGTTAAATTCCCAAAAGGTTCGATGTTTCTATGACACTAAGGAGCAAATCCAGACCCTCAAGAATTCTTTGGCGTCGGCAAAGTCCAACGATCCGAGGTTGGTCATGTATGAAAACATCAAGGCGAAATTTTGTGGTGACCCGAAAAACCTCAACGTAACGATCGATGGAAAGAAGTGCAAGGACTGGGGCGATGCGCAAAAATTGACGAGGGAATATTGCAGTGCGAACGGGTGGGAAAAATTGAAGGCTCAGGACAACGCGTGCACTCGAACCGGTATGCCTAACGAGGATTTATTCGAGACCCTCTCGAGTGAATTCTGTGACACAAACGCCGGTGACTCTTGGTGCAAGTGTTATAACCAGGTCAAGACTGACTTTTGCGAGACGAACCCGGACGCGGCCGGATGTAAGGACGTCGACGACCAAATTTCGGAAATCCTCAAAGATCTCCCATCGGACGGGTCCGGTACGATCGCCAGGAATGAGGTCAAGTCTCGTCGTCACTGTTGGGCGGGTGTGTGTGCAAACGACAAGGAAGCGTTCATCCCCCGCGAGAGAAAAGACTGTAATCTCGACGTGTGCATTCAAAGTCTGAACGTGGGTGGAGCCCTCGCCGGCAGCGACGTTCAGATGACGTGCGAGACGGAAGAAACCAAGGACGATAAAAACATGAAAGAATACAAGGATGATTCGGAATCGTACAAAGTAAATTTGGGTGGAAAAGGTTCCAAGGGTTTGTCCATCGGTAAAGACGTGGCGTTCGTCGGTGGGGGCATCCTGATGTGTGTATTCCTCATGTTTTGCTGTCTCATGCTCATCATGACCCTTGCTTAAAGAACTCTGTAAAAATAAAATTAATGTGGTGTTGGTGGTGCTGTCACCCGATCGAAGGGGTCACCCTCGAGATGCCCTACAAATACGACGAACGAAAGAAAAAGTTTTTCACCACCGGTTCGTTTTGTAGCTGGAGTTGCATGAAGGCGTATGCGCTCGACAAGCACGGGTCCACCCACGGCGCGCGCATGTGTGGGAACATGCAATTGATGCGAAAGCGAATGTTCGGCGTCATGGGTCACGTGGAACCGGCACCGAACCGGTACACCCTCGACGTGTTCGGGGGCGACCTCACGATCGAAGAATTTAGAAAGAAACTCAACAGAGACACGAGTCCACCGAGGGATGTGAGCGCGACGCCCTACAGGGACAGGGTCGTGCCGGTCGTTTCCACCCCGGAGAGGGGGGAGGAAGCCACCGGGGGAGGTGGGGGTTTGGCGTTGAAGAGGGAGAAGCCTTTGAAGCGGACTCACAACAACCTGGAGTCCGCGCTCGGACTGGTGATCACGCCGAGACAGTTATCACAGGTGTGACCGTTGTACACGAAATCACACGTCACACATTCGTTCAGTGTTATTATATTCTTTTGTCTACTCTGCTTTGAAAACTGTTGGAGTTCTTGGACCGTGTATAGTCCGTATTTCACAATAGTTTCCAAAGTGGGGAACATTTCTTATAGTACTAACGTGTGTTGACTTTATGCGACCAAGCACGGGCAAAATTTATTTTTCATCTTAATCATCGAGGCGAGGGCATCGATCATCGGTGGGACGAGGCTCTTGAGGGTCTTTTCGATTTCCGTATCTTCGTCACCCGAGTCGATTTGTTCAATCAGGTGGTTGAGCACGGCGATGACCAACTTCTTCTTGTCCGGTCCGGAAAGTTTCTTAAACTTCGACGTCACCGGAACCAACTTCCCGAGGATACCGGGAAGGTCTTCCTTCGTGAGACCGTCGTCGAGGTGGTCTCTCTTGATTTCGTCCACGGTGGACAAGAGCATTTTGGCGTCGATGCGTCCTGAGAATCTGTCGAGCAGGGCTTCCATTTGTACTATTATGTTGAGATAATATAACATGCAAACCCTCAGCACCCTGGCGATCTTGATTGGTGTGTACCAGACGATGGAGTCTATCGCCACCGGCTCCGAGTGCGAGCGCACGGTGAGGTACATCGTCCTGGGAATCATCGCGTCCCTCCTGTGGATTGCACATCAGTGGAGGAACGGGGAAGCGATGGCACTCCTGTGGTCCCAAGTAGGCCTCGTGTTCCAGTTGTATTTCTTAAGAGAAGCGCTCGACCGCGAACGACAACTCCGTCGTGAGGGTGACACGCCAGGTGGCTCGCTATCCGGAGAAGACCCAATTTCTCCTCAAACGTGAGGCGACCGACGCGTTTGAGGACGTGTGCGAACAGCATCATAAGGGCACAGATTGAATCCGCCACGCTCATACATTCTCCGTGGGTTTTTTCATGAGTAAGAACACACCCGCGATGAGGATGGAGACGTAACTGGCGAGACCGGAGACGGCGATTCTGCTCGTCGTCTTCCCGGCGTTATCACACTTGCGAGTGAAATTCGTGACGATGGACGACGCGATCACCCCCATGACACCGAAAAAGGTCAACCACGCGGCGGTGTCCCTCCTGAACGCCCGCTGGAGCATGAGGGTGAGGGGAATCGTCACGGCCACGGTGATTGTGTACGAGAGGAATTTGGCCAGGTTGGTTTGGACGGTGCTTGACTTGACGGCGTCGCACCCCTTGTACGTCCTCAATCCGAGGCTCGACATGATGTTGTAGTGGAGGCCGATGAGGAGGATGGCACTGGCGGCGCTCATGCTGATCTCCAGGTCGAGCATACCAGTTGCCACGCCCTTGGCTGTTTCGTACATTTGAGACGCCGTTGACATCGTTACTACTGACACAGAAAATTCTACACCACGGTGATGAAATCCATGGCGGACATCTCCTCGAGTAGGTCCTTGTAGATTTCCCGTAACACCTCCTCGTGTCTGTACGTGCGCGGGGTCTCCCTCTTCACAAGTCCCAAATCACCCACCCCCAACACCTTGGCCAACTCATCCTGTCTCTCAAATATGTCTTCGTATTTGACACATATGATCTTATAGTTTCTCTCCTGATTGGGGGTGGTGTAGTTGTGGAAAAATTCACCGAACCCCAAGTGATCGACTCTGTCCCTGACGACGTCGTCGAGATCCAATTTCGGATCTTTGACTTGGATGTTTTTTCTCCCCCCGGGATTACCCACGAAGCGCGAGAAGAGGGATTTTATGGGATTTTTGTAGATGTAAATCACGACGTGTTGAGGGAGTTCGTCCTCTGTGATGGGCGTCGTCGTGTAGTATTCACCACTGACGCGCGTGAGTTTCACCGGTGGATTCCTGGTGTGAATGTGATGCACGTGTCCATATTTTTTCAGCGCCGCGCATAACATTTTAGAACCACAACCACCGTATGAACACACATGAAATGTTCGCTTCATTACAATTGCCTAAGAAATTTTAACTTTTTAATTTCCAACGTCTTCTTCTTGTGGGATTCCTCCTCACACCTCACCGGACATCCCGGTTTATAATTTAAATCCTCAAACTCCACCGGATCGATCTTTTTCATCGCCATCACCACCGCGTGCCTTTCGTTGGTCTCGTGGGTGGCCACCGGAATGTAATCGGACGCCCCCCACTCTCTCAGGAACGTGCAGAGGGCTCGATTGTCTCTCGGGAAACACGGCCCACCGTATCCCCATCCTGGAATGAGGCACTTACTGCCGATGCGTGGGTCCGACCCCACGAACCGGAGGACGTCCATGGATTCGTCACCCTTCCCACACCGGTGCATGGCCTCGTCTATCATGTTCGCGAAACTTATCTTCGTGGTGATCATACAGTTCAGGGCGAGTTTCGCCACCTCCGCCGCCATGAGGGTCATGCGATGAATCTGTACGTCCTCCCCGTGATTGTGTTTGAAGAACGCTTCGACGACCGGGTCGGGATCTCCACCCCACAAAACGTTCTTCGTCGTCATCTGGTGACTGATTTGGTTACCCAATTGGATGAAGAGGGGTGAATAGTGGAGTCGACCCTGCCACTGGTTCAGGAAACCGGGTTGGGTGGTGCACGAGACGATTATCCTCTCGTGCTTTTCAAAGGCCTCACCGAGGGCCTGTTCAAGATTCGCGTGGTCGTACCCGGCGTAACATGTGGGGGTGTCCACGAGGATCACGCACACGTCAGATCCACCGCTGTCCCTGGTCGTGAAAAGGACTTTTCGAATGCCCTCGTGCACGCCGGGTTCATCGGACACAAACCTCCCAGACTCTATGGCTTGGACGTAGACGGCGTTTTTATCGACGGCGGTGACGTGATGACCCTTCGAGGCGAGGAACACGGCGTAGGCGAGACCGACTTTGCCGGCACCGATGACGGTGACTTTCATTAGTTTTTTACAAGGGTTAAATCTTTAAGGTTTAAATCGTCGTCCATCTCGACCACCCTCTTAGCGCCGATGGGTTCGCCGGTGATGAACACCACGTGCATCCTCTTCTCACACCATTGGCGTATGCCCGCCTCCTCGCACTCGCCCGGGTACACGAGGACCCTCCACATGCCGTGGTGTTTCTTCGCCCACGCAATCTTTTCTTTCGTGGGATTCCTCACGAGGATGTATTTACCAGTCTCTATGTCGGACCATCCCCTCTGGGTTGTGTTCGGATAGTACACGGTGCCGTCGTTGTACACGTAGTGTGGGAGGACGCCTCCGTAGAGGGCGGCGGAGTATCCAAAGGACGAGGAGATTCCCTCCGGTGTGCCCTCGGGGACGTTCCGTCCACACACGCCACCCATGGTTGTGTATATCTCCCTCATCCTCGAGAGGGCGAACCACTCGAGGGCGCTGTTCATCTTGAGCCGGATGTCCTCCCCCCCCACCTCGGCGTCGCAGTTCTGTGAGTGTTCGCACGCGGTGAAACCTATGTCGAGGTCGAGGCACACCGCCTTCGGGACGCGCCTTTTGAAATCCTCGCGGGTGCTCACCGAGTCGCTGATGACGAACACGGGGGCGTCTAGTTCGAGTGCCCTCTGCACCATGGCGTCCACGGCTTCGTCGGAGGCTGTGGGGAAGAATGCGAACCTCTCCGAGTCCTCGGCGTACGTCCCACGGCGAATGTGAAAGCCCGCGACGCACGGCGCGAGGGTGTCGGCGACGCCTTGGATCATTTCTTCCATCTCCGGTGAGGGTTTGATGAGGAGTTTCATCACGGCACCGATGTCGGGATAGCGCAGGTGGAGGAATCCGTTGATGCACGAGTTGTCGTTTTCCTCACCCTCCCCTGAAACCCGGTCGAAGGTGAACATCCTATCCCTCCCGTGGGCGTAGACGTCGGGGTGAAACGTCCCCCGTCCACCGGTGTTGAGGTAGTGGGTGGCCATGCATATGCTCAGATTGCCTATGGCGCAGTCCGGTTTGGGGCGAAATATCATCTTTAGTTTATTACAGAGTAAAACTTTATGTCCACTCTTTGAAAATATCGGGAATCGTGTCTAGAATTTCTTGCGGTGTCTTCGTGAGTTTGAACTTTCCGTTATGGGACAACTTTTGAGACATGTATGTGGTTGCCATGTTCTCGTCGACGCCGTCGTCGTAGCACTCGGCGCAACTTCGTAGTTTGTTGGCTAAGAATTTTTCATCACCGAAGGATGAAAAGTGCCAGCCACCGAAATCCACGTGTGTGAATTTCCACCGGTTGTCCCTGAAAAATTGTGGTCTTTTTTCGACGACATTCTTTTTGTTCGAAATCACGGTGCCGAACCACTTTTCAAACGTCTGGAAATACTCCAACGAGTAGTTGAAAGTGATCATGTGTACCGAGACGGTGTCGGGTATGTCCAGTGAGTGTAATTTCTTCACGAGTTCAGCGTGTGGGATTTCATCTGCATCTGAAATCATGACGATCGCGTCATCGGGTATGTCCGTCAAACCCTCCGCTATGTGATTCCGTTGCATGTGTTCCATGGTCCACGGGTCGTCATCCGGAGGTGTCACGTCGAGTATCAGGTGGATGATTTTATCCTCCCACTCTCTGAACAAGTCTCGATTCTCCTGAAAATATAACTTTTTGGGTTCCCCTCGGTGGGTGTACGTTGACTCCACGATGATAAATTTATCTACAACCGGTGACAGATACGTCAGGCGTTTACGAATCAATTCCAACTCATTGTGGAACGGGAACGCGTCGACAATCATCGTTACAGTTCGATGGACTTAAAGCTTTAAGCGGGACTATGTATAGCAATGAACCCGGTTGCGACGTACATCGACATATGTAACCGCCTGAAGACATACTTTAAACCCTACAGGACTAATCTCCAAAAAACCAGGATCGGTACACAACACGATGGGGGCTACGTCGTCGCCGACTTACCGGACTACGACGCACTCTACAGTTACGGTTCAGAAGATAAGATTACATTCGAAAAGGCGTTCCACGAGCGATACAAAAAGCCGTGTTACGTCTACGACCACACCATCGACGGGATCACCGACAAACCGGAGTACATCCACTATTTCAAGGAGGGTGTCTCGGACAAAAAGGAAGAAAACCTGGACACAATCGACGCCCACCTGGAGAGGAACGGTCACCTCGAAAAAAAGAACTTGATGATGCAGATCGACGTCGAGGGCGCGGAGTGGACCTCCCTCCCGGCGTGTAAACATCTGAAAAACTTTTCACAAATCGTCGTCGAATTCCATTTGGAGAATAATTTGTTGTCGTACGACAAAGTCATAGACGACGTGTATAAACACCTGAAAGATGACTTCGTCTGCATTCATGTGCACGGAAACAATTTCCCCCTCATACCGTGGATCGATAACAACTTTCCGAGGGTCTTCGAGGTGACGTACGTGCGTCGTGACCTCGTGAAGACTGTCGAACCGGAAACAGAACCGTTCCCAATAAAGGGTCTCGACTTTCCGAATTATAACGGACGACCGGATATGCACATAGATTATTACATCGCCACCTAAATGATTAACGTTTTCTCGTGACCGACCACGACGTCGGTGTTTACCATCACTTTGTAACCAGCACTCGAGAGATTTTTGCAAAACGCGACGTCTTCCGAACACATGTCCCGAATGACTTTACCATCGTGCTCGAACTCGATCATGTCGTGATGAAAGTAGGGGTATTTCAAATTTTCGATGACCCCCTTGCGACACGCGAAGAAACCCATGCCGTTGTAACTCACCGGAATGTATTTCTCACCCTTCTCCTTCCTGTGCGCGTTCAAGTCTTCGACGGACATGAATTGGAACGACCCGTTCTTTTTGAAATAGTCCAAATCCCACTGCCGCACGCACGCGAAGTTCTTCATGTCCTCCATGCGGTACAACCCGGAGACCACGGGATATTTTTTCGTGTCCTCGAGAATCTCGACGATTTGGTCGGGGATGAAGAACATGTCCGAATCGATCGTCATCCACACGTCGTAATCCAACGCCCCGTCGAAGGGCACCTGCGTCGCCCCCCGGAGGACGCTCAGACCGAGCGTTTTCATCCGTGCGAACGGGACGAAGGAGGAGAACTCCTGGACGAGACGAACCTCGTACCCCTTGCGCGAGAGCACCATGAGGGTTTCACTCCACTGACGGAGGAAATTACCACTGAAACTTCTACCGGGGAGCGCGAATATGACTTTCATCTTTACAATTGTAACAAATTATTTCTTAAAGTGTGGCTCGTGTGGAAGAGGTGACTCGTGTCGTGATGTTCCCGCGTTTCGAGTTTTCGCACGACGTCCAACGTCGACGTGAGTTCGTACATGTCGTATATGTCATCGAGTTCCACCGAGATTTCCCTCGTGCAGTGTTCGCATATCGGTTGTTGACTTGTGCTCGCCATCATGTTCGACGCTAACCGGTGGGTGCACATGGCCACCCTGGAGATGTTCCTCTGTTCCTGTGCCCACTCGATGTTGTTCACGTATTGCTTGACGAAGAGGTGGCACAGGTGGTAGTGCGGGAGAAACTCGTCGAGGATTTGAAAGTACTTTTTCCTATCCTTCGCGTGAAACATGTTGAGGATGTGTTTCGCGCGAACGTATTCGCGGTGGTGGAGAAAATTTTTCTTAGAAACTTCGTTGGGATCTACCAGTTGACTCAGATCTTCGTCTATGGAGTCCCACACCCTGGAGAACATGAAATCCTGGGTCTCCCTCCGGACGAGGTCGGGCATCGTCGCGATTCCCTCGAGCACGGCCTTCTTTCCCATGTTTTTCCACCGTTCGTGCTTCGATCGCATCTTCTCGATCTGCTTCTTTATCTCTCGGTGTTCGTCGTTGAGTTTGTCCACGCGCGCCTCGATCGCGTCGTACGTGTCCCTCGATATGATGTATTCGCGAGTGTACGCCTCGCTGTTCACGATGGGCTCTTCGTCCTCGCTGTGTTCCAGTCCGCACGTCCGCGCCATCAGTCGTCGTCGCGCGTCGCGGTGTGGGGTGGGGGGAGGTGCTTCCTGTTCTCGAGGTGAAGATTCTCCACATCAGCCTTATTTTGTCCAGTGTAAGGAACGGCGTAATGATGCAAGCACATCCACTCGTTAACGTTCGTCCACTGGCCTCCCTCGGAAATCCACACCTCCCCGAGGACTCTGCCGAACTTCCCCCGGGAGTCCGCCTCCGGCGTGCGCAGTTCCATCTCGATGTCATCCTTCTCAGAGGCCACAGCCTTGAGGCACCACTGCTTCAGAACCTTTTTGCTCATGAGGCCGTAGTGTTTTTCCACCGGATCGCGAGTCCTGGATTCCGGGGTGTCGATGCCGAGGAGTCGCACCCGTTGGCGCGTGAGGACGTCGAATCCCAAATCGATGAGGACGTCGATCGTGTCACCGTCGACCACTTTCTCGAGGGCGGCGATTCTGTATTTGAAATTGCACTGGGGCATACTACTACACGTCATTTTTTCTCCGGCGATCGTCACTCACCGACGCACGACGCACGACGCACGACGCACGACGCACGACGCACGACGCACGATGGATACGATCCGCCAACTCCGCCAACGCAAGTCCACCCCGGGCTCCCCCTTCTCTTCGACGAGCCACGTCACGACTCGTCGGCGTAAACCTACGTGTGAGCCGTACAACTACGGTCAACTGATCGACGAACACAACACGATCAGCCACTGGGAACTCCACCCCGAGATCCAACGCTACGACGACACGTGGGATCCTGACATGAAGAACACCTTCATGGACAGCGTGTTCGAGGGACTCGCCACGCAGACGATTTTCGTCGTCAGCGAGAACACGGAGAACGGCACGCAGAGGGTGATCGAGGGTGCCCACCGGAGACGAACCCTATTGGAATACGTCGGGTGGTACGGGGAGGAGAATACTTTTCCGTACCGCCCCACGAGCGATCCGACGAAGGAATACTGGTGGCACGACATGCCAGAGAACGACAAGAACAAACTTCGCGCGTCCCTGTTCATGAAGACCACGTACTACGATCTCACCGAGGAGGAGGAGATCTTGCTCTTCAACCGCATGAACACCTCCCTCCCCCTGCAGATTGGGGAATTGATCAACAGCCACAGAGACATTCCCCTGTGTCACCTGGCCAGTGAAATCGCCGACGTCAGGGAGGTTAAACTCGTCATGGAAAAGTGTCGAACCGGTCTCGCCGGAGGCATCGCCAGGATGGCTGACAAGGCTGTGATTTTCCAGGTGGTTTACAATTTCTACGTCTGGTGTTACATCGAGAAAGATCCAGTGCAGATGCTGAAGCATTCCAACGTCATCACGGAATCCGTGAACCCGAAACGTTTCGCCACCGCGTGCAAGGTGATGCAAAAGGGAGACTGGAGCATCACTCCCGAGTTTGAACAGTGGGCCCTCGAACACGTCATCGACCTCATGGAATGTCAACACATCGAGAGGGAATTCCGCCCCGCCCAACTCTGGTTGTCCCAACTCATGATTTTCACGAAAAAGTTCACTCCAGAGAACATCAAGAAGTTGAATGAAAAGATTGCCACTCAGCAAAAGTTGTACAGCGAGGCGAAGAAGAGGAATCTCCGGAGACTCCCCCCGTACGTCTTCAGCACGTGTGAGTCCCAGACGCACCCGTGCGCGCCGAAGAACTTGTTGCCCAAGTTGGAACAACTCATCGCGATAGACGCTTTCTGAGGTCGCTGTCAGCCGTGTAGTACGTCTTCCCTCTGACGGCGAAGGAGTGCACGCGAGCGTACGCCCACTGTTGCGGACTCGCCCCGGGGCGGTGACCGGTTCGCCACGCCGCCAACCCCCTCCGGTACACAGTCTTTAGCACGGCGAGGGGTATGCCAGTGGCCCTCGCGATCTGTGGAAGCGTCTTCACGTCCCGACCGTACTTGCGACGAAACCTCGCCGTGTACGAGGATGTCCGCGTTTTTACACCTTTATCAGTTGAAAATGGTTTGTAATCCTTACGCAACATTTTCTTATAGCGCTTCTCGACGTTCGCCGCCACCCTCAGACCCCGAAAGTACTTGAGTGGTGCGTACACACTGCCATGCTTTCTCCGGAGACGCCTGATGGTGTTCCGGATCTCGGCGTCGTCCATTATTATTTTATGCGCACATTTTAATGAACAGGGCGTGCCAACCCCCGAAGACGCGAACCGGTAAGTGTCTGGCCGATTTCGGATATAAGTTCTTGCGTCGAAAGACCCCGGGCACTCGTCACGGCGCCCTCACGAGGGTGTACCGCCGGAGTGGGTGGACTCGTTCACAGATCAAGGAGCGCCTGCGGTGGTTGGCGAACGTGCACAGAAAAAACGCGCTCGCGAAAATCATAAAGGAGGATCTTCGGTGGTTTACACAAAAGTACGGCTAACGGGTGATCACGGTGAGAATCTCCTTCATCGCCGGAGACCTCTGTATGTCCTCGTGAGTGAGGTTCACAAGGTCGCAGTGTTCGAGTTCCAGTCCGGAGAGTTTATTCACTATGAACGCGAGCCCGTTCTCCTCCCCCAAATCACTCTGATCGAGGTCTCCGGTGACGATCAATTTACTCCCCTCACCCACCCTCGTGAGGAGCATTGTCATCTGGGACACCGTTGAATTTTGCATCTCGTCGGCGAGGATGAAGGTGTTGAGGAAGGTTCTCCCCCGCATGAATCCCAACGGCTCGATGGACACGCATCTATCGATCTGTTGCACGGAGAGATACCGCTGGAGGACGTCGTACATCGGGCGCGTCCACGGTTCCAATTTCTTCTCCATCGTCCCGGGAAGGTATCCGATGTCCTCATCGGCGCCCACGACGGGACGGGTGAGGACGACCCTTCCCCTGCGCGCCCCGCCGACGTAGTTCAGGGCTTCGTTACACGCCAACATCGTCTTCCCCGTACCGGCGGGGCCGGTGGCGATGACGATCGATTTCCTCCCCTGGAGGGAGAGGAGGAATTTGCACTGTCCCGCGGTCTTTGGAAAATCCATTAAACATATATAGAGTTTTTTCTCTATATTATTTAAGGAAGAGATGGAATTCCACTTTGTCAGGATTACCCCCACGAAGGGGTATTTCACCCTGATCGATCCGGTGGGGAAGACTCGAACCCTGTGCTTTCAAACGGATGAGGTCGCCCAGAGATACGTCACCTACATGTCCACCTTTCGCTCTCGAAACGGGGTGTGGCCGAAACTCGACATGACCCAGAAACTCACCGTGGTGCGATCGGCGAATATGAAGAAACGCACCCCGGATGACGTCTCGCGCTTCATGGACGTCACGTGCTTGGACAGGGATGAACTGGACGATTTGGGACGTAAACATGGGATGTCTTTTTTTTACGTCCTCGATTTCGCCACTGATGGATTCGGGGTGAATTTCAGGGGACAGGAGATTGACGCGATTCCAGATCCCGTCGATTTCACGAAAAATCTGGAGCACCTCCTCCTCGAGGACTAGAGATCGCGACGGGCGATGAAGCACTACACCTTCTGCACGAACACAAAGGGTCTCCTGGACGTCCTCGAGACCGCGTCGTACGCCATCTTCACCACCGCGGACGACGGTGGCTACATCACCGGATACGCCCAAGGGAGCCTTATCCCCCCGAAGATCGCGACGATCCACGGGACAGCGCACTCGAAATACATGCGCAAAACGATCTTAGACCTGGGTGGAGGGGCGACGACCGAGACGGGGCTATACGCGACCATGGGACAGTGTCTCGTGTGCGACCGGACGTCGTCCAAGTCGTGGTCTCCGTGGCACTGTGGATCTTGTTTTATAGATTTAAAGATGTAACGTCATGTGTATTTATGTGTGGAATCGTGTGCGTCTTCGGTGATGTCCACGGGGTGATTCCCGACAAACTCCTCACCCACCGCGGTCCGGATGGGTACAGGAGGGAGGTGGTGGGTCGGTGCACTATGGACTTTTACCGGTTAGCGATCAACGACCTCACCGAGGCCGGAATGCAACCCTTCCACCACAAGGGGAAAATCTTCGCGTGCAACGGGGAGATTTACAATTTTCGAGATTTCCTCTCCGGTGCGGAGAAGAGTCAGAGCGATTGCGAGGTCGTCCCCGAACTCATCGATACCTTCGGCATCGAGAAGGCGGTGAACATGTTGAGGGGGGATTTCGCCTTTGCCTACAGCGATGGTTCGTACGTCCAAGTCGCCCGCGATCCGGTGGGGGTTCGACCCATGTTCTACACCCGGGTTGAAAAATCCATCGCCTTCGCGAGCGAGATGAAGGCGTTGAAATTCCTCGGCACCAAGGTGCACGTGTTCCCACCCGGACACTTTTACGATTCCAGGGTGGACGCCTTTGTGTGTTACTACAGCACGTATTGGAACCCCAAGGTGACTATCCGGAAGGACCCCTCGTGTCTCCGGAGAACCCTGGAGGAGGCGGTGCGCATTCGCATGGCGACGACCGACCGACCTATCGGGTTCCTCCTCTCCGGTGGCCTCGATTCGAGTCTCGTGTGCGCGATCGCCCAACGCATGACCACCCAGCCCATCCGGACGTTCTCCATAGGTCTTCCGGGGAGCCCCGACTTGGCCGCGGCGAGGACGGTGAGTCAATTCCTCGGCACGAAGCACACGGAGTTAAATTTCGACATTCGGGAGGCGACGTCTCAGGCGAACATCGTCAACATCATTCGAACCCTGGAGACGTACGACACGACGACCATACGGGCGAGCATTCCCATGTATTATCTGTGCAAGTACATCAAGGAGAACACTGACTGTCGTTCGATATTCTCCGGAGAGGGTTCGGATGAATTGTTGGGGGGGTATCTGTATTTTAAGAACGCCCCGTCAGTCCAGGAATTCGCCTACGAAACCATGAGACGTCTCCGGTTGATTCACCAATTCGATGGGTTGAGGGCGGACAGGTGTGCGGGTGCGCACGGCCTCGACCTCCTCGTGCCCTTTCTCGATAAGGAATTCATCGAGTGTTGTATGCGAATGAACCAAACCCTCAAGGTGTCGGATGTGGAGAAGAGAATCCTCCGGGAGGCGTTCACCGGGTACCTCCCGTACGAAATCTTGTGGCGCCAGAAGGACGCCTTCAGCGATGCGGTGGGTGCGGAGTGGGTGGAGTCCCTCAGGCAACTCGGTAAGTGGGAGCACGTGAACACGACGAAAAGGATGTGTCGCGGTGTGAACGTCCCCCTCACGTCGGAGGAGGCTCACTACAGGGACATCTTTTGGAAACTGTACGACTCCCGGCACGATTACCTGATCAATGAGATTTGGCGCCCCTTGTGGACGGACGTCACGGACCCCAGCGCGCGTTTACTTATAGAAGATAATCGCAGTACAACTAAGACGACATGAGCAGTGGTGTGGTTAAAAAATTCGACCCGAGCAAAAAAGAGCACGTGATTTGGTTGCGAAGCATCAACAAGGGAATGGCCAAAGTCACGGAGGGTGAAAAGTGTGACGTCGTGGCGCTCATGAATGTCAATCCAATGGGTGAAAAGATCGATCCCGTGGAGTTCGCGTACCAACACTTTACCCTGTGCATGAAATACACGAACGCGATCTTCGATGGGAAGGCGTACGTACCACCAGAACAAAAAATGTAGTGTTATATTAATGAAATTTTGGAATTGGATTATTTTATTCGTGGTTCTCATGACTGTGTACAAAATGTTCATCGAACCGCGTCGTTCCCAATACACCCCCCTCCAAA
>Ga0209771_1000799_pt1 | contig 20816 bp, 34 predicted proteins | sample SaaInl59LU_5_DNA_FD_184639 | JGI IMG/M metagenome (GOLD analysis project Ga0209771, IMG submission 184639) | Marine microbial communities from expanding oxygen minimum zones in the Saanich Inlet - ESP_59LU_5_DNA (SPAdes) (version 2) | ecosystem: Environmental > Aquatic > Marine > Intertidal zone... | reverse complement strand
TCATTAATGGCTTTTCTTGGAGGGGCGGGCGCTATCGCTGGCGGTCTTGATGTGGCAGATGATATCCGAAAGTCAGGTGCTAATGCTGCTAATCAGATGGGTGTATTATCAGGTCAGTTACAAGAGGATACAGCTTTCAAAGGCTACGGTGTCACCACTGGTCTAGGTACATCTACCGTAAGGGCTGACGGCTCTACGGACTTTGGTGTAGGCCCAGACGCAGGAATGACGGATGCGGCTGCTAACTACATGACACAATCACAGATGGCTATGGGGAATGCTATGGGTGATAATAGCGCCCGTGAGACAGACATCTACAACGCTGCTATGGCTATGCAAAACCCTATGCTGGATGCACAGCAGGCACAGCAGCAGGCACGTGAGTTTGCTCAAGGCCGTGGCGGTGTCCGTGGGTCGCAGTTCGGAGGCACTGCTGAAGACGCAGCTATGGCCCGCGCTAGGGCTCAGGCTTCTAATGCGGCTAGCTTTCAAGCGATGGATCAAGGTCAAAAGGAAATGATGAACCAAGCGAATATGGCTAATCTGTTTGGTGGTATGGGACAGGCTGCATACGGCAGCAGTTACATGCCTATGCAACAGCAAATGAACATGATGCAGATCGGTCAGAACAACGCTAACATGGCGCAGACTGGTCAAATCACAGGGGCTAACCTTGGTGCTCAGCTGGGCCTCGGGGGTATTCAGTCGCAAGTTAACGCTGACATGGCGGCAGGTAATATATACACAGGTCTATTAGGCGCAGGTTTAAATGCCATTGGCGGTTCAGGCTTATTTAGCTAAGGAGAATAAACATGGCAGGAACTAATCAAGCAGCTAACCTAGGCGGTATGCTATCGCAGATCGGTGGGTCTCTCCGCGCTGGTGTATCTCAGGCTAACATAGACAAGCTAGGCGGAGTCGTCGAGCGTATGTCTAAGCCTGAGTTAGACATGAATGATCCCGAGAGTATTAAGCGTAACGCACAGTGGTATCACGCTACGGGTAAAGACCGTGAGGCTATGGCGCTGGGTGAAAAAGCAGCTGCTATGGAAGCACAGAAAGCAGAAGGTGATGCCCTTAACACAGCTATGGGTATGTTCCAAACAGGGCAAAACGGTGTAAACGCTGGCTACACTAACGACGTACTTAAGGCGCAGCGAGGCATACGTGAAGCTGCTATGAGTGTTAGAGATCCTGCGGCTAAACTACAGCTTAACAACATGGCTAATCAGCTACAGAATCAAGTACCTCAAGCTAGAACACAAGAGATGAGTAACGATCTGGTGGCCCTTAATAAAATGGATGCCTTTCTTAATGATACCGATCAGACAAATCAAATGGACCCACGGGCGTTTGAGGCTATTAAGCAAAACCGTCAGCGTGTGTTTGAGAAGCCCGGTGTTGCTCAAAAGTTTGAGGAACAACAACTACAAGCGGTTAAGCAATCGGCTGATCTAATTAGAAATCAGGCTGTAATTGACGATAAGAAAGTCCGAACTGAGTACGCTCAGGTAGCCGCAACTAACAGCCCTGAGGCACTGGCTGCTTTTGAGAAAAAAGTAACAGATGAAGGCAACGGGGCTATCTTACAAAACATAAAGAACGAGGTAACACGGGCTAAGACGTTCGAGTTAGAGCTTGGCGAAGCGACACGAAACGCTGCTGCTGCTAATGCAAAGTACGAGATCCCTAGTTCGTTGTCTAATATTGTAGCAGAGCTGCCTAAGAATCCTGAGGGTGATCGTCTTAGAGCGGCGTATAAGGGACTAGAAGCAGACACTGCGAAGTATAACGACTCTAAAGGCGACACCAACAACTCTGACGTGTACGCAGGTGCCGGTATAAAGGGGCTTAATGAGACGGCTCGTGTGTTGTTTCAGCAGGCTAGCTCTATGGATAGCGAGGCAACAACTAATAGAACCGCTTCAATAACAGCACTGAACACTCAGATACGAAACGCCAACAAGTCTTTGCGTACCGTCTCTGCTACCCAAGAAGAAGTTATCAATCGTGCTCGCAATCTGGGCGGTATTGAAAAGTCCAGAGACATAGGTGAGATATACACCACTACTTACGAAGATGAAGCAGGAGACACCGGGGTCACTCTCTATGAGGCTGCTAGACAGCTTGTGTTACAAGAGAAACGCCTAAACTACCAAGCAGTCATAGACGACGCTAACGCGCAGATAGCAACGCTTCAGTCTGCTGTTAGCGGTGAGCCACAAACTGCTGCCGACAAGCTTACCGCTGCCATAGTTGCTAACGGAGGAACTGTAGAGTGAGTGATGACGTTAATGCGCTTATAAAAAAAGCTGTTGCGTTAGACATTGATGTTGGTGCATTACTACGCGGCGCAACGGATGTCCCACCAATTACAGAAGAAGAAGAGAAAGAAGCAAAGAAACTCCTAGGCTTAATGGCACAAGCACAAAAACTAGGAATTGATCCTAAGCTTATCCGTGCTGTTGAGGTAGAGGAGTTAGGAGTCTACCGTGCGAAGCAAAAGGCACAGCAGGAAGCCGCTGACGAGGAGCGTGCACAGGCTGACTACAGCCTAGGTGCAGCTGAGGACACGGCTTTTGAGAACGTAGGCCAGTTCGTGTCTGACGTTAACACGACCGTAGGTAAGGGCTTGTCATTCCTTGCTGACGTTGGTACAGTAATGCCTCGTATGGGTGGTACGGCTATCGCTAAGGCTACTGGTCTGATGGACGAGAACGCCCCCGTGCCGTCTGTTGCTGAGCTGTTCGGCAGTGACATCAACACACGTGGGTTCCAGTCACAAGAAGGTATCGTACGGGCTGCTGCTCAAGGCGTAGGTGATGCACTTATGCTAGGCGTTGGTATGGCTCCTGTGTCACGTGTTGCTGGTGCTACGTCTAGCGTATTGGCTGACATGGCTGGCCTTGGTATGTCTACTGAGGCAGGCGTAGCCGGTGCGCTAGGCCGTGGTGGTGTGATGGCAGCTGACGACATGGCTGCTGTGACACGACAGGGACTAGACAACCAAGTAAGCGTAGACAACCTGACGCAGCTCGACCTGACTAACAAAGAACAAGTGGGCTACTGGGCTAACAAGGTGAATAGCGACCGCGCCATCGAAGGGAACATTAACGTCCTTGAAGATGCTGAGGTAATGGCTAACAAGAAGGTAGCTTGGGAAGAGACTCAGAAGAAGGCTGAGAAGAAGATCGCTGAGGCCGAAGAAGCAGGGGACAAGAAGAAGGTCAAGAGGTTACAGAAGAAGCTAGCCAAAGAGGAGACTAAGTTCCTCGATGAGTACGCACCGCCGCAGGCTGAAGACACTTTGATCTCCTCGCTACGTACCATTGAAGAGATGGCTGAACGTTTCGGAGAGAAGCCCGCTGACATAGCGAAGGCTATCTCGAGAGCTGGAGGCATTGATCCACCGCCTTCGCTAGAGAACCTAGCCATACGCCATAAAGACAACATGAAGAAGCTAGCCGACAGCACTGCCAAGAGTGGCTTGCCTAATTGGTTTGAGCGTGTGGCTCGTCCTACGTCACGTGTAGTGTCTAAGTACGTAGGTACGCGAGCTGGCTCACAGTTCGAGAAGGCGTTTGAATCTGCTGCTCGTAACAACGAGAAGATGTTCGCTAAGTATGCACAGGACACAGCTGGCTCCACTGCTGTACGCGAGTGGGCTGAGCGCAATGACGTTAAGGCAGCGTTCCTAAACCTACGCTTCACTGGTAAGGAAGGGCTTAACGAGATTATGCGAATGGCGGACAAGTCGCTAGACCCTGCCGGTCGTGCCACCTTTGCTCGTCTGCTCAAGGACACGTACGACTACAACAAGCGAGCTAGTCGCCTGTATAAGAAGGAAGCACTGAAGGATGAGGTCTACTGGGCCAGCGCCATCAAAGGTGACAAGCCTGAGGTGGACGCACGTGCCTTATATGGGGACGCTGGTGGTGCACCTAAGACAATCGGTGGTGCACAGGAGCGTAAGCGTGGGCTCATAAAGCCTGACGATGAGACTCTGTCACAGTACGAGAACCCCTTCATTGCACAGCTGAACCGTATCTCTGGTGATGAGAACCTGCTACAACTGTCTGAGAAGTTTAACTTGCGCCCCTCTGTAGGGGTTCGAGATAACACTGATGATTTCTTTAAGGCAGCACAAGATCAGTTCAAAGGTCAGATGTCTCAGACGCAGATGGACAACCTGACAGGACTCATGAAGGCCACGGTCGAGGGGTCACGTAAGTCCCCTAACCTGCCCATCCGTCTGTTTATGAAGCAGTCGTATGCAGGTACGTTGGGTCAGTTCGACTCAGCACTGCTGAACCTACACGACATCTCGGTATCAGCGTGGCACAACGGTGCTATGCCCACTGGTAAGGCGTTCGTTCAGCGCCTGATGCAGGACGGTGAGTTTAGCCTACGTGAATTAGGCATGACCAACGATGCCACGTCGCTAGAAGAATTCCGTGCGGGGTTCGACGGTGCTGTATCTAAGCATGGTCGCCTCGAGAACTTAGTAGATGCCTATTCGGAGAAGGCGTTCAGCTGGTCTGGCTTTCAGACTATGGATCGCTTCGGTAAGAGCGTTACGCTACAGGCTGCCAAGAACGCTATGGAAGCCTCAGCTAAGAAAGGTACTTTGGCTAAGGACTTCGGCTATCTGCTGGACCCTAAAGACCTAGGCACTATCTCACGAGCTCTGAAGGCAGGTAAGCGGCTGGACGAGATGACACCCGCGCAACAGAATGTTATGGAAGAGGCTATGTTCGCCCGCTTGGGTGAGCAGCAGCTGATCTCGATGGCCGGTCGTCCACTTGCGTATTTACAGAACCCCAACCTTCGTCCCTTCTGGGCGATGTCAGGCTTTGCGATTAAGCAGGCTGACCTGTTGTGGGAGAAGGTAGGCGTAGAAGTGGCTAAAGGGAATCTCGGGAAGGCAGGAGCTGCGGCTGCTGGCTACGTGGCGTGGGTTGCTGCTGGATACGGTCTGATGGACAGCGTACGTAAGGTTCCGTCTAATCTAATAACAGGGGACGAGAGGACTGAGTTCAACGCAGAGAACTTCCTCGCACGTTCCGGTAGTCAGATAGCATCTGTTGCTTCGTTCAACAAACTAGGGGATACATACAGTCTCAACGAGCTGTCGCGAGACCCTGTCGGCTTTGCTTTCAGTTCTCTAGAGCCTGCCGGTGGTGCATTCTCTAACTTCGCGCAGGACCTAAGCGCGGCTGCCGCTGGACGGGATGTTAAGGGCAAGTTCCTTAAGTCCGTCCCTCTGGTAGGCGACCCACTATATGACATATGGAACAGTAGGTAACAAGCATGGAAGCTGAAGAAAGAATCTCAATTGAGCGTAGGTTAGGATACCTCGAGCGTACTATGGCGTCTCAAGATGCGCTGTTACGCAGGAACACAGAGATCTTAGACGAGATACGACAGTACATGAACAAGCCTACTAACTGGGCTGAGTGGTTAGTCGCGGCTGTTTCTGTTCTTGTGCTGGCAGGAACTCTGCTGTACACTGCATACATAAAGCCTCTAGAAGAACGTGTAGATTATATTAAAGAAGAGGTTATCAAGAATCGTAACGACATCCTTACCATAAGCGGGCACACTAAAGAAACAAAAGGTGTTTTGAATGAGTACATTATTACTCAGGCTAACTCTAGCCACACTGCTGACAATTAGTTCAGGGTGTAGCGTGCTGGCCGAGCGAGCTATGGCTCTCGCAGGAGGGCCAGCGAGCGGCTTAGCGGTAGATGCTAACGTAGGTAAGGCTGAGGCTGAGGGGGATCAAAGCGTTTCTCAGAACGCTGCTACGGCTGTCACAGGGCAGGTGAACGATACTAGAAATGAGACCTTCGAGGCTCCGGTCGGGCAGATAGTAAACGAGGCGGGGTTAAAAACATGGGAGCTATTGTTATTAGTACTGCTCGCAGGTTGGGCTATACCCACGCCTCGGGAAATGTTTCAGGGTTTTATTGACACGTTATTGATTATCCCCAAGAGTTTCCGCTCCTCCTAATATCTTGCGTGCAAAGATACGATCAGCTACGTGGCTTTCTAAGCAGTGATCTACCTGAAAGAAAAACAATAGGTCAATAATTCTTACCGCCCAGTTTCTGTCTTCTCGGTATACACGTCCGCTGATAGTCTCGTTCGGGTCTCCAGCAAAAAGCAAAGCGTTTAGCAGTTGTGATATTGCGGTGGCTATATTGATTACGTAATTAGTCATACTCTTACCTTCCTAGTGTTGGTCAGGAACTCGGCCACTGTAGTGTTAGCTACAGTTGCATTGTGGCCGTGGGTTAATATGATGTCTACGTCAGTGCCATTCTGTACAACGTTAACAATGGCATTAGCAGGTGTTGCCATGATACCGCCTACGTGGTCTTTGTAGTACAAAAAAGTAGTGTGGTCGTTCATAGGTTATACTCTCGCTCTAGTAAAAGGTTTAAATAATGGATGGCCTTATGGATATCTTGTGCGCCATTCTTGTGGAGGTGTCTAGAAATATACTTTACAGCGTTCCCTTCGCACCACCCTAGCTTGTTGTCCATGATGTAGTCGATAGGCTGGATAACATTTAACTTGTAATGATCTCCTCCTACCTGCGTATCAGTGGCGCTGTAAGGTACGTTACGATCACACTTAGTGGACACTGTAGGGACTCCCTTCGTCTAGTTCGTTACCAAAGCAGCGCGACAGTAGTGCGTGCTTCGCCATATCGATCAGCATGTTGATTCCATCAGGGTCCTCCACGTTACCTCCTATCATCAGACCAGCCTCCGTCATATACACCACTACTGCCTGACCGGGATCATCCACGGCGTCCTCGTAGTCACCAGCTGTGTCAGCGAATGCTTGGAAACACTCAGACGATTTACCTGTCTTGCCTTGCTTGCCTCCGGGAAAATCTATTATGCTCATTCTTTTATCTCCAGTTCAAGGTGGTCAATAAACCTATCGAGGTTGTCTAGTATGTGGTCACGGAGGGCTTCCACTAGAATAGGCATCTCTAAATCAAGAACCTCTAGTATCTCGTCGGGGTCCATGCGTGCTTCTATCTGTTCAATAACATAGTCGGGGTTTATCATGGTTAGATCCTTCTAATCTTTGACCCTAAGTCCATTGCTTCTACATAAGGTAACCCATCTATGACCACACCGCAACCGATGATTGGCTTATTCTTGAAGTGCTTGCCATACGCGAAGGCCATAGACGTGTTGTCTACACCACACCCTACCGCCATACCCCAGACTAACTCACGGTCACTAGCTGTGTAGCTGATGCCTAGGTTGCTGTGGTTATGGCCGCTGACTGTGCATTGCATACGCTTCTGTGCGTCCATACGGAAGCCGTTCACACCACCTGATGTCTCGCCGTGGTGGTACAGTACGTTATCAATCTCGATGCTGTCACGTACGTCCCATGTCTCGGGCATCTCGAACAACTCCTCGATAGGCTTCAAGAAGATCGACGGTTCCATCCCCAGCTTCCTGAGTTGCCTATCCGGGATTCGGTCATGATTTCCCATGATGAGCGTAAGCTCTGGAAATGTTTCGTACCATAGCTTCGCTCGCTCCAGTGCCGACTCATACTCACCATGAACATTATGCAGCAAAGGTTCACTATCGTGAAAGCTAAGTGAATGATTATCAAAGAAGTCACCAATATGGACAACAGTGTCCACGCTCCACGATTCAAATGTTTCAGCACAGAAATTAAGATAACCCTCCAGTTCGTATGGTAAATGCGTGTCTCCTATGATACCTACTTTCGCCATTTCCGATGTCCTCCTGCTACAGTATACGCTGATTGCTCTAGGGAATAATGTTCGGATGCCCTCTTGTTCCACAACGCCTGCTCCCACTCAGTCATGTCGTCCCACTGTGTCTCTGTGGCGATACGAAAGTCTCGGTACTCAGGTACGCTCCAGACTTGTATGTGCATGGTGAGCTGCTCGTCATACTCTTCTCGGTGGGTCATTGCTGACTCCCTATTGTTGATACTGTCGGTGAAGGCCCAACCGCCTGCTCTGCTCCTATCAATAAGATAAAGAACACTATGATGCCTACCACAGCTATCAGCACAGCTTCCCAATCTAGCTTAGGTTTCATTTCTTTTTCCTCATGTTCTCTGTTTTGTATTGATGGCATGTCTTACATAGTACTTGAAAGCCGGGAGCCTCACAGAACATACGCTCTACAAATCCCGGCAGGTCATCGAAGGTCTTCAGCGAGCCACACTCTACGATGTGGTCTACTTGTACTTGGCCTGAGAGGAACAGCTCTTTACAAGCAGCACACTTCCATCTCGCGCCCTCTTCTGTTAGCACCTTCGCTTTCTCTTTGGCCGTATGTTTCGCAGGCCATTTCATGAACGCGCTCCGCAGAGCTGAACGGATGAACCCGAAGTATCGGGCCTCTGTCCAGCGCATGTTGTTACGCGTCTTTACTCCACGCTTAGGGGTTGTCATTAGGGAACTCCCACATCTCTCCTACCTCTCGCCGCATCCAGAGCTGCCGCCCTATACGTACGAGCCAGCCATCGAGCACCTCTTCCTTCTCATCGAGGCACATGCCCACCTTATCGTAGCCGCGTGAGTACACCTTACGTACGTACTCGTACATCTCTACGGGGTTGGTCATCGACTCAAGCGGAGCCTTGATCTTTGCGGATGCCTTCGTGCCTACCATCTTGAACAGACCCGGGATGTTATCGGTTGGGTCGCCAGTCAGCATCTGCGTGTAGAAGAACCTGTTGGCTTCAGTCTCAGTCACGTAGTATGTCTCCTCCTTTCTCCAATTGTAGTGCCAGCCGGGACATCCGTTAAGATCCTTATCCAGCGTGGCGATACCCCATCCGTTCTGCACTGCGTTGATTGACATCAGGTCGTCAGCTTCCTCGTTGTCCGAGACCACTGCGTCCAGCTGTTCAATCAGGTAGGTGCGTATGGCTTGTAGGTGTCGAGGCTTCTTGGTTTCTTTGCGCTGCCCCTTGTAAGGCCACTTGTCACACCCATACTCTTTGCGGAAGTTGGTATCTCCGGTTAGGAAAACTACGCCCTCTGCCCCACACTCATTGACAATACCCTGTATCATCTGACGTGCTGACAAGAGAGCGTACCCTACGGGGTCGTCCTCGGCGGCGAAACCAACTGAATAACAGATGATGTCGCCGTCGAGTCCCCATGTTGTAGGCTTAGAGGAGGTCATCAGCGCTGCTTGACCCGATCACTGTTGGCTCAACCAACTCGAGCACTGTCATGCTTGCGATGCGTGGGTTACCCTTGCGGTCTCCCTTAAGTACTACACCTACTACTGAGCCGTACCCGATCTCTTGGGTGCGTCCTTCGTAGCTGTTGCCATCAAGGTCCTTAGGGATGATGGGATACTGGCTGGATACTTTCATGTGTTGGCCGAAGTCAAGCGTATCTTTGAACTTGATACGTTTGTGGTTAGTGGGACCGACAGCACCGAAGGTTTCCTCGATGGCATCGATGGCATCCTGTGATAGGTTACCGATGGTGGCACAGTAGTTTGTCTCCTGTCCGTTGTACACGTCCTTGGTTTCCAAGTGTGGGTACTGAAGTGTGCCACGGAGTTTTACTACGTCTGGTTGTACGCTCATAGTTTTCTTCTCTCTGGTTGTGGGCTGAGCACTATGCTCCACCCGAATTAGTAAGATACACCCGAGGGCGCTGGTTGTCAATGGGTTGATGACCAATTGTCACCTATCTGATACTCGCCGTCTAAGGGGCAGCGTAAGTCTAACGCCTTGCCCGCTTTACGTATGGAGTTTCGGAACACTACGCCGACACGATCGGCATACGCTTCAGGTACCTCGACTTGGAATTCATCGTGCACCTGCGCCACTAGCTTGTACGGGTAGCCGAGCTGATCGAGCCGATCGATTGCCAGTACAAGTGCTTGCTTCATGACGATTGCTCCAGCAGATTGGAGTAGGCTGTTAAGCGCTGCGTGCTCTGACCTTACGTGTACCCGCCTGCCGTCTAAGCCTCGAAGGTGTCCCTTCTTGGCTGCCTTACCGACACCGCTGAGTAAGGTTGCTAGTGCTGGCAGTGAGGTGAGGAACTTATCCTTGAGCCTCCGTCCTGCACCTGCTCCCTTACCGATAACTGATCCGATCTTCTCGTCACCTGCTCCGTAGAGGAAGGCGTAGATGAAGGTCTTCGCATTGTCACGTGTTGGTAACCCCGCTGCTTCCTGATTGTATGAATGAATGTCACCGTTGAGTATCAGGTCAGTGTACTCTGCGTCATTCATGTAGTGTGCCAACATGCGTAGCTCTAAGCCTGACGCATCGATGCCGACCAGTTTGCTACCTTCAGGTACAGTGAAGCACCGGCGGTAGTCAGACTCGCTAGGTATCTGAGCTAGGTTAGGGGAGCTGTGTGTCATGCGGCCTGTAACAGCACCGCACGTATTAACCTTGCCGTGTATGCGACCGTCCTCTGCTACGTTGTCTATCCATGACTTGAGCATACCGATGCGCTTGCTGATGGTGAGGTACTCAAGCACTAGCTTAGCCTCAGGTATATGCTGAAGTGGTTTGAGTGTTGTCTCATCCACCTTAGGCTTACCTGTCTCGGTGCGTTTCTTCCATACAGCGCCCTTGGTTTCCAAACGCTCGGCCACCTGTTGCCGTGAGCCGGGGTTGAACACAGTCACCTTGTCCTTGAGCTGCTTACCTGTCTTCTCTGACCAGCGTTCCTCCACGATGGGAGGGAACACAGCCTGTAGCTCCTCCTCGATAGCGTTCATACGATTACGGTGCTCGGTGTGTAGCCGACAGCCTAGGTCGAAGTCAAAGGCGAAGCCGTTGTCTACCTGCTGGCGTGTGATAGCAGCCACGCAATGCTCGAGGTCGCGTGACTCTTGGCTAAAGCCTAGCTCATCGAGGCTGGCCGTGATGTGTTCGTACACGTCCCAGTTAGCTCGACAGTCCTGAAGACAGTAGTCTATCATGGCGTCCGTCAATCCAAGGTCGAAGTCTGCCGCGTTGAACTCGTCCTTGAGTTCTTTACCTGCTCGGAGGGCACACTGCTTGAGTGAATGCCCGCCATCGACAGAAGGGTTAAGGAGGCGGCTAAGCACCAGAGTATCAACAACACCTCCAGTCCAATCAAAGCCCCAGACATTACTTAGTACCGGAAGATCGAAGCCGATCAGGTTGTGACCCACTATCGTGTCGACTCCGGCCAGTGCGTTTGCTAACTCCTCCACAGTACAGCAGACAGTAGTCATTCCACTCGCTGGGTAGTACACCCCCGCCATCCAGATAGTGTTCCAGCTCAGGCTCGTCTCTATGTCTACGACCGCGTAGTTCGTTTGCTTGCTCATTCACCTGTCTCCTGAGGTTACTTGTGGTCTCGTTTAACTCCTCTTGCAATAGCAAGTATCGCATCATGTTACTCATAAGTCTAGCTCCAATTGATCTCCTTCCTTTACGTACTCCCAACGGTAACCACCTGATCGCTTCTGTACACCGGCAGCTGCCTGAGATATAGCGTACGTGTGTACACCTACCGCCCTGCTTGCTGCGCTTAGGGACTCGAAGATTTCTCCCGTGTCTAGGTTACGTACTGGCACGGGGTACCGCCGAGCGCGGTTCATGTTGCCGTCTATCGCGTTGATGTGCCGAGTCACCCATCGTAGGTTTTCAGCTCGGTTGTTCAGTTTGTTCCCATCGATGTGATCCACCACCATGACAGTGTTAGCACCGTGGAAGGTAGCTGCTATGATCTGATGAACATCATAGGTTTTGACTCGTGTTGTCGCCCTATAGTAACCCACGTTGTTTGGCTTATTGCAACCGATAGGCTTACCTTTGATACCGATGAGGGTGCCGTCACGTGTAGCTGTGTAGCCTTCGAGTATCGTACCGTCAGGTGCAACAGCTGTTCTAGCATAGTCTTTCATAGATGTATCCTCTTGTCGTAGAATGACGACGGTGTGTGTGTACACCGCCGCCGTTTTTATTATATCTCGCAAGCCCCTCCTACGCAAGCGAGCGTCTGAGCACCCTCAGTCTTGTCGTCCTGTTCCACTATGTCCCATTGAATGGAGGTAGGTATGTCCTTCACTAGCTTGTTGTAAGTGGCCTTGTCGATCTCCTCGTACGGCGCTTGTTGATAGGTGTGTTCTGAGTAGGGCAAGAAGCTGATACCAGACACGTCATCGAAGTTGTTATACAACCACTGCCCTACCTCCATGAACTCCGAGTCCTTGTAGTAGACCGTGATGCTTGGCTTGTGTTCACACCAGTGATCCTGATAGATCTTCCACAACCGTAGCTGTTCCATAGCACCCATCTCTGACGTACATATAGCGCCCTCTGGAGCCTTCTGTACGAAGCTGAATACCTTTGTGTTAGGCGACATCACATCGTCCTCTACAGGTACGCCAGCAGACGACAGCACGCTGCACAAGGGGTCGTCAGAAGAACCTCTTACTCGTCGTATGTAGTAGGGAGAGAATCTTGGGTGAATTCCAGAAGCAGAATCAACAAGCTGACTGACAGTACCACTGGGCTTAACAGCAGTAATAGCAGTAGAAGGATTGATCCCAAGTTTAGCAGCCCATTCTTTATTGGTCTTAATAGTTTCTTCGCGTAGCTCACTGAGCCATTTCTTAAGTTGCTTAGCATCGCCGTCATCTCCTACCGTGTCACGTCCAGACAGTACAGGGTGATCCATGATACCCGTTAGTGATACACCTAGCAGCGCCTCCTCCTCAGTGTTATCTTTCCACACCTTACGTAGGTAACGGAAGTCTGTCAGTGTCGCCTGAAGAGTTCCAAGGATAGCCGCAATTCGTACCTTTCGTTTGAGATCTTTGAGACTATCGGCAGGCCGCACAACAACTTCCGATAGGTTACAGAATTGATAAGGACGGAGGATAATTTCTGAGCAAGGGTTTGTCCCAAAGTCCCAGTCAGCATCTCTTCTGCCGTTCTTTGCAGCTTGCTTCTGGCTTGCGACTCGGCTGAACATTCCTCGTTCTCCTGAGTATGATTCATATAGACTTTTCCATTCGTTTAAGAAAGCAGGGAAGTCAGGCTTCTCTGTGTAACAGGCTGAGTTGTTAGCTAACCCACGCTGAGGATTGTCTACCCACCACTGTCCTGTCTTGGCTCGTCGGATGCGATCATCGGTAAGATTACTGAGACTGATGAGTGCACTTCGCCTAACTCCTCCGACAACGACAACCTGCGCAATCTTACACACGATATCGTGACATTCAATGGAACTAAGTTTTCGTCCAGCAGCTGATTGAAAGACTTCAATGGTGAATCGGAACAGATCTTCAAGAGGTTCAGGGCCAGACGCTCTGCCGCCGAAGGTCTTGAGCGTGGTACCAGAAGGTCGAACTCTGCTTGTATCCCACTTTGGGACTTGACCACTATAGAGCATGGCAACAAGTTCTCGGTATGCTTTAGCCCATCCAATTTTACTGTCCGCGACATGTACAACACTTTCTGTTTCATGAAATACCTCCGCTACCTCGGGTAGTTTGCTGATGTACTGCCGTTCAACGCTGAAGCCTACGCCTGTGCCACACATAAGTACATACAGTAGCTCATCGAATGCCTTGGGGTGGTCGATAGGTAGGTAGCTACAGTTGAATCCAGCTACGTTGTCTCGGTCAAGTGCTTCACCTGCCGTCATCAACGCACGCATCGAAGGCATGACGTTAAGAGATTCTATTTCTTTTGTGATTGTCTTAGCGTCTGCTGCATCGAGCCGACCCTTATCCATCCAGTAGTTTACGTACCGCGCCACTGTCTCACTCCAATCCTCGCGACGCTGCTCGTCTGGCAGGTAGCGAGCGTAGCGTGACTTGTGTATGTACTGTTGATAGGCATCCATTATCGTTCCTCTAGTTGTTTAATTACTTTCTTACGGTCGGTTTCATTCATGCGTGACCACTGGGCAATCTCTTGCCGCGTGCGCTTACAGCCTACGCAGTGGTCGTTACGTAGTCTACACGTTTTGTTACAGGGGCTTGTCATAAATACTCTGAGTCTCCTTCTTCCTCAATCGGCACGTACTCTGTAAGTCTACCAGTATCGTTGTGATATAGCAAGTGACCTGCCGGTCCGGTGATGCCGCTGAAGCGGTTCTTAAGTACACGTATGTGCGTAGTGTTACGCTCCGTTGCATCATCTGACTGACCATTGCGTTCGAGGCCAATCACGAAGTCACTGAGCTGGGCAATCGAAGCACTACCACGCAGCTGTGAAACGCTAGTGACCGCTCCGTCTTCATGCCCCTTGCCATCGGGGCGTTTCAGGTGTGACACTGCGAACAGCACGATGCCTGTGTCCTGAGTGAGCGTACGTAGCTTGGTCATGATCTCATCCAGTGCCTTGCGTTCGTCACCGTACTGACCACCGGATACTAGGATACTAATGTGATCTAGGATGATGATCTTACAGTCTAGAGCCTTCGCCATGTACCGCACACGTGACACGACCTGATCCACTGTAGCCCCCGTGTCGAACGAGGCGTCCATGATCATGATCTGATCGTCACCGAACGTACGCTGGAAGCTATCTGCGTATTCCTCCGACCCCTTCTTCACTGTCGAGGTAGGCAAGTGTATAGGTTGCGAGAGGTCTACAGACATGAAGCCCTCCGCCGTACGCTTGACTGACTCTTCCATGAACAAACAACCGATGCGATTGGATGTCGTCTGCTTCAGGTGCATCACGATCTCACGTAGGATACTTGACTTGCCTAGGCCAGAGCCTGCCGTCACTGTGATCAGCTCGGTAGGGCGGAAGCCATACGTCATCCTGTTGAGCGGAGCCCACGGGTAGTCACCCAATGAGTCCGGCTCATCTTGGTTAAGGATTTCCCACAGGTCAGCACTAGATAGCACGCCCTTGGGTGTGTATGGTGAAGCCGACCACGTTGCGTCCACGAATTCCTTGGTACGTCCAGCTGTCAGGTAGTCAGCTGCGTCCTTGCCTAGCCGTGGGTCTAGCTTGATCACCTTCAACTTACCTGCGAACACCTCGGCAGCCTTCTCGATACCAGCCTTGCCAGCGTCATCCGCATCAAAGCATAGGATGATCTCTTCGTAGCCATCGAGGTAGTCGTATGCTTCCTTGAAGTTCTGACCAGCGTGTGCCGCACCGCCTCGGATGGACACCACATGGAACTTACCTTCGAGCATCTGATACGCAGCCATCGCATCGACCTCACCTTCAGTCACGATCACTGTCTTGCGGCGGGCGTTGCCGAACTTCTGTTGACCAAAGAGACCAGTGCCCTTGATGTCACCCAGTACAGCGAAGCCTTTGTTGTCTACCGTTCGAATCTTAAAGCCACAGGGTACGCTCTCGCCATCCTTGAAGTATGGGTAGTAGTGCTTAGCGTCTGTCACTAAGACACCGTAGTGTGCTACCGTGCCTGACTTGAGAGACCTGTCAGGTATAGACGCAGGCTTGGCATTCATCCAACGCTGCTTCATGTTCTCCAGTTCGACCTCAGTACCTCGAGGCATTAGTGTGACTTCAGTGTTCATAGTGTTACCTCGGTGGTGTGTTGTACATGAGTAGCAGTAAGTGTGACCGTCATCGTAGTATGCTTTAGCATCACTAGAACCACAGTCATCACATGGTTGCTTGCTTGAGACAACTTGACTCTCGGTGTGCTCCATAAAATAAATCTCCTCTGGGGGGTTGACAGGTTTCGCATGCCTTTGTAAAATAGGTTATACACAAGGGAAATGAAAGGTCTTATCCACTAAGTGTATTACTTACAAAACTTAAGACACTTAAGTTAAACATAAGGTAGTGTTTCGATAGATTCATAACCCTCTTGTTGGTTCTCGATAGGTGAGCCACCCATATCAGACCATTGACCTACACGTGCGAGTATCTCTGCCGTATGGTCGTATGCTAGTGCCTCTACCTTACCGCCCTTCGATAAGAATTCTGCCACGTGCTGGTCTATCTCAGCCTGTAGTGCCGTCTTATCTTCCATGATGTCCATGTTGTGGTTCTCAAAGTCCAGTCTCTCATTCATTGCAGTCTCTCCGTTCTGCTGCCCGACTGTGGTGTTGATTACCTTGGCGGACAAATTCTTCCCATAGTCTGAGTTCGATCTCTTCAATTGCCGCCCGATCAATATAATATGTAATGTTAATGCGATCAATAGTACTAATAACGCTGCCATTCATGTTCGTCCTGTTGACAAGTAGCATGTATACTGAATCGACCTCCGGCTTATTCGTCATAGTCCATTCGACTTCGAGATCTGCCGTGATGTCAAGCGATTCAATGATGTTTGTTTGTTGTCCGTCTGTTTTTTTCCTAGTCATTATCGTCTAACTCCTTGACAGATACCTGCCCCGTGTGGTAGGCCACGATGCCATCGAGTACACCTTCACGGTAGCCCATCTGATATGCGACAAAGTAACACACTCCCGTTGCTAGTAGTCCGGCGATGGACGCCACCCATAAGCTGATCATATGTACTCACCTCCAATTCCTAGGATTAATATTGTAATTACTACCGCCCACAGTAGTCCGTGATCGTCTAAGTGTTTGTTCATACGTCCACCTCGAACGTGATGCAGTTAGTTACTTTGTTTAGTTCGATAGCCATTTGGACACGCTCGGCGGCTAACTTGTAAGCCTGCTCCTTGCCCTTATGGTAGCTTTCTATGGGGTCAAGCTCGTTATAGTCCCTTGCTGACATTGCATTGCTGGCGGATAGTTCCTCGAACAGCTCCCGTAGGATCTCTAATTGATCATTCATCTTCGTAATCTCCGTATATTTCTAAGTCAATGGCACGTACGATGTCATCGTGTGCCCACTCAGGCCAGTCAGTTACTTGGTGTCCGTCCTCCCAGATACCAGCGATTGACCACTCGTCTATGTCCGGCTTGGCACGGGTGTATGTATTAAGATTAAAGTATAAGTCCACTTCGATTGTGTAGCGTACGCCCTCACCATCAGGCGATACGACCTCTGCCTCCACGATTACTGTAGTTTTCATGTGATCCCCTCCTGTATATGGGTGTAGTTTCTACTTAAGAGACATTCTCATTTAGCGGTTGGTAGTCGGCGTCCGTTATCTCTTCTGCCACCCTTGCTGTCAGCGTTACGTACTGCCTGTAGATGTCGTGCATGTCGCCTTCGTCGTCGAATGGATCATAGAACGTAGTGCACCAAGCCTTGCGTAGCTTGTGACTCACAGCCACGACAGGTGCTTCGTCCCCGTACGTGGGGTGCTCCACTAGATCGTAATTGCAGCACGAGTATAGTACGCACGGGTTTTCCAGCATTATCTTATCATAGTTATAGATCATCGTCATCTTCCTCTTCGGATAGCGTGTCTTGCACGTAGAATATTAGTTCCCTTAGGTGCTCAGTTCCCTCTTCGATATCAAGGGGCGGTATGTCAACAGCGTTCCAAGCCTCGACACATAGATCGTAATGATCAGCGACTAGCCCCAGCCATTTACGCATTAGTGAATTATAGTCTGCATTCATTGCTCACGCTCCAAATCTCGATTAAAGTTATCAGCTATCTCGTTCAGGTTTACACTACTGATCCAGCCGTTATAGATGTCACGCGCTAGCCCTTGCATCCAATCGCCATTGGCTAATTCGTAAAGCTCATCCTCGAGCATCTCACTAGTGACCTCGGTAACCCCGCCCTCTTGGAGGTGACCCAAATAGTCCGCTTCGTTAAGCCATAAGGCCGCTTGCCAAGTTTCGTAGTTTGTCCAGCCGTTGCATGTATTGTCGCTCATTGTGCAGCCCTCGCGTTGATTTCTTTTGCGTGCTTTAAGTCTCGTTTTGATTGGCCTAACTCGCGAGACAGTGCGTCCATAGTGTTATTGCTGTGTTTCAGTAGACTCGGGTGGGTGCTGTCGTCTAGTCCCCAAGCTAGTGTATCAGTTATGCTCGCCTCGAGCCATTTGATTCGGCTCTCAATTGCGTTGATGTCCATCATGTTAAAGCTCCTTTATCCACAGGTAGTCCGTTCTAATTGGTTCACCAGCGTTACCCGCGAACGTTATGTCATCACCCCAGCCGTCAGCCACGGCCTCTTGCACATCTGCGTCCGACATGATATCGCCGTCCAGATATCCATTATCGACCGCCCAGTCGAGCGCATCGCCTTCACAGTTTACCCCGTAGTCACTGACTTGGCATACTTGCCCGAATTCATTCCCCACTGCGTATACTTTCATTGTGTAGCCCTCTTCACGTTTACTCTCTTGTCTATGGCTGTAGTCCCTAGATGAGAGACATTATCATTAAGGCCATCATGATTCCAGCTATTGCAAAGCGCTGGTTGATGCGTTCGATCACTAGATTTGTTTGAGTCATTACGTCCATTGAGTTCATCGTGTAGCCCTCTCTTTTAATTCGCGTATCTCCCGCTCGCAAATCACGCGGCACATTTGACGCTCCAAGTCAGTGTGGCATGCCTGTAGATCTAGCGCCATTGCTTGCCTTAGTCTATGAACTTCCATTTCCAATGTCGTCATTGTTTATCCCTCTCTTGTCTATGGGTGTAGTCTCTAGATGAGAGACATTCTCATTTAGTGGCTAGCTTCTGGTAGAACGCTGCGACTCTCTCCACTTGCTTAAGTGTAGCCGCCCCGTGTCCCCGCTTAACGAACCCTTCGATGAATACACCGTCTCTCTTGATGTACCAGTGCGTTCCGCCCTTGCTTGATTCGATTGTGACCTTGTTGATTTCAAATGTTTGCATGATGTCGTGCTCCGTTTGTTTATTGTCTCTTGTCTATGGCTGTAACTTCTAGATGCGAGACATTCTCATTTGATCAGGTGATAGCGACAGGCACAAAAAAGCCCGCACGATGGCGGGCGTTAGTGGAGCGTGTGAGGCCTTAGAAAGCCGCGAGCGCCTCCTGTACAGTCACGCTATGCTTCGCCATGTATCGGCGTACCTTCTTCATCTGGGCTTGCGTGAGGCCTCGAGTGGCGGCTTTGAAGTCTTCCGCTTTTGCTTTCAGGTGCGCTGTGGCTTGCTTCGAGCGGCCCAGCACCTTGCCATCTTTGCCCAGTACAATGGCTGAGATATCGTGATAGCGGCGCGCCTTCGCCTTGCGTGCCAGACCCTTTACCAGTGCCACGTTGCGTTTGTTGCTCTCATACGCTGCTACGTGAGCTGTCATGTGAGCGTCTGTCCAGATGGTGGCACGAATGGGTCGATGGCCTGCTTCATTACGTACATCGAATATGGAGACCTCAGCCATCTGAGCGATGGTCTGGTCGCTCTCTAATTGGTATTCAGCGTAGACGGCATCGGCGGCCTCTGCTACATACTCGAACGACTCCGATTGTTGCGCCTCAAAGCCCATGAGTTCGCTGCGGGTCTCGTTATCTAACGTGTCCATGAAGTCTGCCATTGCATCGCGTGCAGCATTGCCCAGCTGTCGACCCGCTGCGAGTGTATCTGTTGATAGTGTCAACACGTCCGCAGGCCAGTAGTCCGCACCTTCGTCTGTCTCCCACTGATTCAGTACTTCATTATAGACAGCCCCAAGCTCATCCATAGTCTGTAGGAAGGTATCCATCGATGCTGCGAGCTCCGACTTTATTACGCTGCCCTCAGGCGTGCGAGTCATTAAGTGAACGTTTGTCATGTCTGTATCTCCAATAGGGGCAGCCACGCGCCGCCCGACCTCTCGAACCCTACAGCATCCAACCGGAGACGCAACCGGTATCGAATGTAAATATGTCACACTCTTGGGATCGATGGCGCGGGTCTCGAATGTTCACAGCGGGTACCGCCGCTCCCTTGCTCCCCTCCCGTATTCATCCCGTGAATGGCGGGGACAGCTGTATTCATATCGTGAACATGTAGCTTTTAACGACATGTAGCCTAAAGCGACACGGGGGGGAGGGCCTGTTGGCGGGCGTGATCAGGGGGGCTGCTACTCCCGTTTGCAAAAGGTAACTTTCGACCCCCAAATGGGCACCTATCGACACGCAATGTGCAAGGCATAACGCCTGTGTGCCCCCTAGAAACCTTACGTTTCAGCCGAATGGCCGAATACGGGAGTTGTCCAGTGTGCCCTTACGTTAAACTTGTGGTATTAATTATAAAAACTTACGCTAATCGCTAGACATCTTCCTAGAAAACTGCTACAATGAGAACATATGTTAGCAAACGAGCTTCAGGACTAGAGTAACTGGAGTTCATAAGAGGTTAAAGTCTCTTCGATAGACTAATCCAATCAGAGACTTATACAAAACACAGAACATAAGGAGACGATTGTTAGGTGACAGACACTTCTAAAAGACTAAAGCCCGGACCTAAGTCTAAGAAAGAGATAGAGTCTACTAAAAGCATGTCGAAGCGGGAGCAGTCTGCCGCCCTTAGGGAATTCCGTGGCAAGTTGTTACTGAATCCTAAGAGTGAAAGGTTAATTGAGAAGCTTTTCGACTTGGCTTTCGACGATGACGCTAAACAACAGGCTGTAGCGTTAAAGATTCTGTCGGATCGTATCATGCCAGTAGCGGGGTTCACTAGTGATGGTAAGTCTCAAGCGCAGGTGTCTATTAATATCAGTGGTATCGGTGCTCCTGAGTCTACAGGGGTTACAATCGACGGCACATCAGGAGAGATCGATGAGTGAAGCTAGCGGACCACCTAATGTCTACAAGGAAACCCCACAGAAGCGAGCAATTAAACAGCTGATTGGGCAGAAGGAGTCTCAAGGAAACTACAATGCTCTGGTGGGGCCGAAGAAAGGTAAGAAGGCACCCTCGGAAGCTCCTATCACGGAGATGTCGCTAGCGGAAG
>Ga0209771_1000791_pt1 | contig 20963 bp, 5 predicted proteins | sample SaaInl59LU_5_DNA_FD_184639 | JGI IMG/M metagenome (GOLD analysis project Ga0209771, IMG submission 184639) | Marine microbial communities from expanding oxygen minimum zones in the Saanich Inlet - ESP_59LU_5_DNA (SPAdes) (version 2) | ecosystem: Environmental > Aquatic > Marine > Intertidal zone ... | reverse complement strand
ACCTAAATCAATATCTGGGAATGTTGGATTATGGCTAATTTGCTGTTCTATATTACCACTCTTAATAATTAAAATAATATCATCTGCATTTACTAAACTAATAGATTGTAATGCATCTCCTTTTGGCTGTGCAATACTAAATTTAACAAAATTATCACTTACTTTAGATAATGTCATTACAGATTCACCTTCTTGTAGATATTCAATTTCATTAGCTGCATTAATTTCAGTTCCATCTAAACTAACTTTAGTAGAACCAGCTACAATACCATATGTATCTAAAGCAACAGGAACATATCTAGTTTCTCCAACGCTAGGTCTAATAGAATTAACAAATTGGTTTAACTCTCTATTAACACTAGTATTTGGTAATTTATTGTAAACCACAGTTGGATTAAAATTACTACTTAGATGGATCCTAGTCATGTTCTTACCATACTTCTTAGGCTTATTATGTATCAATGATGCAAACTTAACAATTTGTGTATTATCAGTTTCATTATAAACTCTCATGGCAACTTTTATTAAAAAGTTACTAGAACTAGATGAATTTAATATTACTGGTCTGAATAAATTAGCTTCATCAAATTGAGATGTTTGTACAAATGAATTTTGATAAGTACTAATATAATTTAAACCTATTTGCTCACTAACTTCTATATCATAAAAAACTATAATATCATCGCTAGTTGTTTGTCTTCTATCATTAATGTATTGTTCAAAAGCAGATCTAGATCCGTCAAATGTACCATATATTAAGAAATAATCACCATCCTCTGCTTCTTCAACATTTACCACTAAATCTGTAAATTCATCTTCTTGTGATAATGTTAACTTAGTTTCATCTACGGTTTCGATATATTGATAATCACCAACTGTTTTAACTTCTTGTATTAAGTTAAATTTAATTTGATAATTAGATGTACTGTTTATAACACCACTTCCAGTTCCAAAGAAAGTTTCACTAAACTCTTCATTTTTAGATGGATCGTCCATATGAATTAAAGACGGTACTTTAATTTCAATATATTTAGAATATGATGAATCACCTAATGTAAATGGCTGTGGATTTTGAATTTCAAAATTACTAGAGTTTAAATAAACTATTGAAGTAAAATAACCAAAAGTACCATTAGCTCTAGGAACCTTTACTTGAAAAAGAAATCCTTCATATCCTCTTCCATTAAATGAATAACCAGTTCTTAGGTGTAATTTTATAGTATCGTAATAAACATGTTGAACATCAGCAACATCTACAACTGTTAAATCGCCGCTAGTAGTTCCATTCCAATTGGCAGAATCTAAATAAGCTAAATCATTTTCTAAAAGAGCCCATTCATTTTCTTGTGCTGTAGGAACAGCATAAAATCTTCCTATTTCACCAGGAGCTGTTTTAATACTATTTCCAGTTTCTTGTTCTGGTGTAGCATATAATGAATTAGCACGATCACCAACTGTAATTTGACCACCTATAAAATCTATATTATTTGAATCAGTATATTCATAAGTATAACTTCCATTGGTATTTGGTGTAAATACTAAAGTAGTTCCATTTAAAGTAGTAGTACCTCCAACTATATTAAATCCACTAATATTATCAATACTCGGATCACTTAAATCAAATTTATAAGTCTTACCATTTTTTAATAGTAATTGACGACTGGCAAAATTATTAATATAAACATAACCATTAGCAACTTCAACGGTAAAATTAACCACATCAGCTCCAAGTTCATGTATTAAAAAACGATCTGCATTAATATCAGTACTATCAGTATTTAAGTATTTTAACTGACTACCATTTTCATCGTTTTCTATTTTTACATCATCAATACTTGATACATTTTGATCATGATATACAAACTCTAATAAAACGTCTTCGTCAAGTCTTGCAAATTTTGATGATTTTGCCATTTCACTTTATATTTTTTTAAAATCTTAACCAGTTTGGTGAATATTGAACTCCAATGCCAACTGAAATTCCATTACTCACAAATTGATCTATATTTATATTTATCCCATATTGAATTCCAACTCCAATTGACCAGTTTTTATTTTTATTTAATGCTGGATTAAGTTTGTCATTTACAAAATTTAAATTTTCTATATTTGTAAACTTAACACCTGGATATGATGTTGTGATTTTAATTTCATTTCTACCATCATTATTTAATAGCGCTAGTTTTAAATTCATTCCTTGTGAAAAATCAAAACGAGATGAAATAACATTAGAACCGTCGAAAAATATCTTTCCATTAAACTGTCTCCAATTATATTTATCCCAATTTTTTCTGTCATTAAACTCAATTTTAATAGAATCATTAGAATTATAAACAACACTTGCATTTGTATTAATAATTGAGTCTTTAATTTTAATCTGGCTACTTATTAATGTATTAATATCTTTAAGATCCTTATTTATATTTAAAACTTCTTTATACTTCTTTATAAGTTTAGCGTTTTCAACAGTAACATTATTAATTTCTATTTGATATGAACTTATCCTAGAAACTAAATTACCGTTTTTATTCTTTTCAACAGTAATTGAATCTCTTGTTGCCATTAAATTATTTAAATTTCTATCAGAAACAACTTGCAATCTCTGCATATCTGTTTTTAGTGAATCTATTTTATCACACTGTCTTAAAAATAATAAAATAAAAAGAGCACCCATGATAAATATCAGAGTGTTCTTTGTTAATTTTATATTTTTAATTATATTAATCATACTAAAATAGATCTATTACAACTACGTCATAACCTGGTACATCTGATCTCAATTGAATATTTTCATCTAAATATTTAAACGATACTGAATCGTATTCAGAGGGCAATGAAGCATTGTTAATAAACCAACCCATATTAGGAGAATTTGCTGAAGAACTTTCATCAAATATATACAGTTCTTCATTCCATGTTAATTCAAAATTTTGTGCTTGTGTACTATAGAATAGACCATAATTATTTGTATTTTCAACCTCTAATAATACAGGTGTACTAGAGTTTCCGAGCCCTGCTACTACTAGAGTGGATGGATCATAATCATCAGGTATTGCATCAGTTTGTAATTCTAAACCAATATATGCAGTCCCAATACCAATATTTTTAAGAGTACCTTCAGGTCCAGGAACCTCATTCATTGGATATGAAACATTACCCTCCGTTATAAATTCCACACGAGGTGCTTCAGAAGTTGCAGATGCATTAACGGTTAATAAAATAGTAACATCTTCAGTTGGCCATGAATTAATACTAAATTCCCATTCTACTGCGCTTAACACACCAATATCGCCTATTTCTAAGCGGTCGCTGCTAGCAGGTGTTGCCTTTGTTATAGTTAATCCAATACCATAATTAGATGTTAATTCAGATTTATAATAACTACCATCTCTGTTTGCTTCCTCGCTCATATTCCCCCATACAAATTTATAATCAGTATCTGAGTCTACTCGCAATTTAGAACCACTAAAGTTAGAAGCGGATCCTGGTATTGCTGCGAATGTATCTAATATAGTAGAATTAGAATCTACCGCTGTGTTATTTATAATACTACCAAAACTAGACTCGGCTACCATGGCAAATGTAATTGTAGTTGTTGATATTGGTACAAGATGTGCACTTGAATTATATGTAAAATCAACTTCTCCAGAAACTGGGAAGTTACTATAATTTACAGTTACAGTACACTTAGTATTATTACCAAAGCTATCTGGTATTAATTGATATGTATAACTATATCCTGTTTTAGCATCTATTACTGGATCGCTTGACCATTGTTTACCATCAGGTGCGTTTAATGTAATTTGAAATTCACCATCAGATCCTGGAATATCAAAAACTGTTTTAAGTTCCGGTGGTACTCTATTGTCATTATCTGTAAATGCAAATGTTATATATTTAGGTGTTGGTATAAATTTTACACTATTAGCTGAATTATATTCAAAAAGTATACTTGTATCACTACCAGGATGTGAGGCATAATTTACAATTATTTTTAATTTTTTATCATATGTATCACCTGACCCTAATGAAGTACTTGAAATAGTATATCCAGGTGGTGGTGTAATTGCTGGTAAATTATTAGGATCCCAGTAATATCCACCAGGTGCAGAAATAAATTTTGTAAATGTACCACTGTTACCTGAATTATCCGATAATCCTTGTGTTAGAGAAAATTCGTTATCTGGATTATTATCTCTAAACGTATGAGTTACTGTAGTTAATGGTGCTTGATCTCCACTATTATCCTCCCAATATAAATCCTTTATTCCTAAATAAATAATTTGTGGTAATCTTTTAATTACAAATGATTGATCAGAGCCACCTGCTATATTAACATCTGTTGTCGTAACAGTTGCAGTAATATTGTAAGTACTGGTTGCATTAGTCCATTCAGCATCCATAAAAACATCACTACCACCTATAATATTAGGAGGATTAGATACATTCACAGAACCCTGACTTTTATCTGCATCGGAATTTGGGTTATCTTTTATTATATATGAAAAAGAACTTAACTCTGGAGTTTTATAACTTATATTAGATCCATTTGTCCATGTTTTACCATTACAAATATACCAACCTTCATAGTCATTAAGACCTTTACCTACCTTAAATTTTATTATATCATTGTCATCATTGTTAATTTCATATACTTGAGTTTTCATAAAATTACTATCAAAAATCTCTGGTAATATAGAAATGATAGTACCTGAAGGTGCAGTTCCACCTAATTCATTTATGTTTTTCCAAGTTAAAGTACCTAGATCATCTGCTGCTACTGCAACTTTATTTAAAGCTGGATTATTAGAACTTATTTTTAAAGTACCATCAATAGTTACATCACTTTCAAAAGTAGTATCAATGTTAAGTAATAAATCATTTGTATCTAAATGTAAAGCATCTAAACCTCCCGATGCAAATTTAAACTCATCGGCTAGTTGAATAAATTGATTACTAGAAATATTACTAAATCTAGCAGTAACTATTGTATTTTCACCTGAAATATCTGATTTAAAATAAAATGTATTATTATTATCCTCATTAGCTAATAATAAATTAGATGAAAAGTTATTTTTAAGATTTAATGTTAATACTGACTTATTATTAATTTTTTTATATTCATCATCAGCACTTAAATAACCTAAAGCAATATTTGGTGCGTTTGTATGTATTGTATCATCGTGCAATGGATACATCGTATTATTATTTGTATTCCAATATATTCCTCCAGAATCACCAGTAGCACCCTGTGGTCCAGTAGTACCCTGTGGTCCCTTTTCACCAGTAGCACCAGTAATACCTATAGGTCCAGTTTCACCAGTAGGTCCTTGAGGTCCTTGTGGTCCACCACCCTTAGATACTAACTGATCAAAGTTATAATTAACCTTATCTAGCTTAATATTATCAGTATCGTTAATTAATATTGGTTTCAGATTCATTTTTACGTAATTTTTGGTTATCTATTACAATACCTATAATTATATTTATCTATTTTTATTTTCATTACCACTCAAGATCTATAGCCGTTTCAACATCGCTAAATGGATCTACAACTGGATATGGTAAATGCTGAACTTCTAAGCCTTCACTACCATTATATGTAGTACCCGGTCCGCTTTCTGGTGTTTCCCATTCTCCAGGTGCTGTATCACCAGTTTGTTTATATGTAAATCCTAATGCTAATTTACCAATAGGATCATTATTGTCATATGGATTTCCTTGGAAATGTTCTTGCTCAGCAAATGATTCAAAAAGACCTGGTGCTGTATAACCGTCACCAGTACTATCAACTCTACCTTCCCAAGTCCAACCTGCGATAAACACTCTTTCACCTGAGTTTAAATGTATTCCTTCACCATTATATGTACCGTATCTATACCAAATACCATCCTTGTCTCTTTGTACACTATTAGGTGATACTTCTATAAAATCCCATCCTACAAGAGGCGGTATTAAATGTGCATTAGTCGCATCACTACTATAAGGTACAGTTGTATTACCAGTAAAGTACCATGCCTGCTGATTAGTAGCTAACGAGCCTAATGTATTTTTGTTATCCCATCCTACCTTTAATGATACTGATTCCGGGATTCCATTTTCATCCAACGATACTTCATAACTTAGTGGATTTCCAGGTGTACCATCTAATATATATTTTTTATAGTATATTCTTATAGTAGTAAGGATTTGATTATTATCAAATTCATCCATCATATCTTTATTAGAAAACAGTGTTGGCCATACTTCAATAGGTTTAGCTGAATTATTAACAATATCACCTTGCATAAATTGATCATCCCCGGCAGTACCAATATTAACACCATTACCTCCATCGGATATAGGAAAATGTGGTGTATTTTCACCTTCCCCTTGGGTTTCAAGACTTGGCATATTACTAATAGGAATAACAAAGTTATTATTTACATTAGTAAAAGTAGCTTTGTGCTCATATATTATGTCATCAATGCCTAATCTATCTGGAATACCTGTAGTAGCTTCAGTACCACCTGTTCCATCTTCTCCATTACCGCCACATGTTCCCCAATCGTAAAACGAGCTTCCATCCCATATTCTAACCCAACCACCGGGACCGTTATTAAGTACTACAGTCTTAGTAACTAAATCTTCATTACTACTGTAGTAAAGTTTAGTTGCGTTTATCCAAACTTGAGTATCAATGGAGTAGTCAGTAGTTAGATTCTGAGTATCACAATAGTACTGAGACCCAGTTTGTGTTGGTTCATATAACTCAATATTATATACCTGTATTGTTGTTCCATCATCAACAAGTGTATCACATGTAAACGTTTGCGTAAATTCACCAGCAGAAACATCCCAATATCTAGAAACTTCACCGTCATTAAACCAACCACTGTTGGGTTGATCACCCGGATAAATAAATCCATCGCCATCTCCATCTATGTAAATCTCGGTAGCATTTACTAGAGGGGATGAATCAACCCAATATGTAGAATACCCACCATCTGGAGGAAAACATGTTTTAGCATTAGAAGGATATAATTCAATATCTGTTAAATCCCAAAGTGCATTGTCTTGATCTTCTACTAAATAAAGAGCTTCTATAGTTATTCCATTTAAATCACTACTATTATTATATGCTAATCGAAGTTCTGTTGTAATAGGAGTTGATTCAGTTGCAAATCCATTTGCAGATGAAAACTCTTCATCATTATTATAAATTGTATATTCTATCTTTTGATTTTGTGTAGGCGTATATGCACTAAAATCGATATATAATTCATTCACATCGGTCCCTATCCAAACATCATATTGTTTTTCAGTACTAGTACCGACTACATTATTTCCAGCAGTTGGTATATTTTGATCTAGATCATAAAGATCATATGTCGCTGTCAAAACTGGGTTTCTATCAGTGTACTTTGCTATTGTAGCAACATTTATAGTTGTTATGTCATTTGCAATTACTGTAAGTTCTATTCTATCATTTAATAAATTATCAGCTTTTACTGCTATTTCATGTGTTTCTGTAGTTCCACCTTCTGGCCAATCAGCTGCTGCTATTGAAAAAGTCCACTCGATTTTGTTTCGATCACGATTAGCATCATTAAATGGTCTTTTAGTAGCTATTATAGTACTAGGACTTCCAGCAGTTATATTATCTATTTCTATAGATGCATCATTATATGCATCTTCTGTAATATTTTGCCCAGCATCTATTATATACTTATTTCCATTAAAACCAAGTATTGGATTATCTGTTGCTACAGGAAGTATAGAAGTATATGTATCTTCAATAGGTTTTTGTGTAGCACCATTATCTATAAACTCGTTTTCATTAACAGTTAAAATTATCGTAGATTCTGGTATTAATATTAAATGATTTGCTGAATCAAATGTAAAATCAATAGCTTCATCAAAGCCCGGATGTGAATTGTAATTCACAGTTATTTTTAATCTTTTGTTATATAGACCTGGGTCAGTACTTGCTGGAACTAATACAACACTCCCAATAGTATATTCATCTGGTGGCGTTATTGTCGGTAAACTATCAGCATTCCAGTAATAATTAGCCGGTGGATTAATAAATTTTGTAAATGATCCACTGTTCCCTGAATTATCTTCAACGCTTTTAGTACTAATAAAATAGTCAACATCTGGATTTAAATCTGTAAATGTGCATGTAACTATAGTTAGAGGTGCCCAATCACTACCAGCATCTTCCCAGTATAAATTATCGACTCCTAAATAAATAATTTGAGGAAATCTCTTAATATCAAATGTTATATATGGATTAGTTAAATTACCATTTGAAATATCATCATTTTCTATTTCAGTAGTTTGTGAAATATTATATTCTCCAGAATTCCAGATTGCTTCCATAGAAATATTAGCACCTCCTAGAATTGAACTTTCAGGATTTTCTACCCTAGCAAAACCCTGACTAGTATTTAGTTCATTAGAATCTGGATTATCTGGTATTTCGTAAGAAAATGAATTTAAATCTGGTGTAGTGTAACTAATAGGCTCAACTGGATTTCCATTTGTCCATGTTTTACCATTACAAATATACCAACCTTTATATTCACCAAGACCTTTACCTAAACTAACTTTTAATAGTTCAGTATTTGCGTTTGTTATTTTATATGCCTCACTATTTATAAATTTAGTATTATCATTAAAAATATTTGGTAATATAGAAACTATAGTTCCTACTGGAGCAGACCCACCTAAAACCTCAGTATCTTTAAATACTAAAGTACCTTGGTTGTCATTAGAAACAGCAACTAAAACTTTATCATCTACTTGGTCTCCGCTAGTAATTTTTAAATTACCATCAATCGTTATATCATTTTCAAAAGTAGTATTAACATTAATGTTTAAAATCTCCCTATTTAAATTTAATACATCCGCACCAGTAGCTTTAAAAATAAATTTATCAGCAAAATTAATAAATTTATTATTGTTAGTAGTATTAAATTTAGCTGTAACTACAGTCTCATTATTAATCACATCAGATATCCAGTCAAAGGCATCTGAAGAATCTGAATTAAGTAATCTTAAATTAGATACGAAGTTATTTTTACGGTGTAATGTTAAGACTGATTCATCATTTTTAGCACCATATGCATCGTCAGTATTTAAATAACCTAAAACAACATTTGGTGCAATTGTATCAGATATTTGTATTGGATATAATACATCCGAAGTACTATTTTCTGCTAGATTACCTTTAACTAAACTCCAATGTCCACCACCATCTAAACCTTTTATACCTTGATCACCTTGAATACCTTGAGTACCTTGAATACCCTGAGCACCTGTAATACCTATAGGTCCAGTTTCACCAACAGATCCTTGAGGCCCTTGAGGTCCACCACCGTTAGATACTAACTGATCAAAGTTATAATTAACCTTGTCTAGTTTAATATTATCATTATCGGTAATTAATATTTGTTTTAGATTTATTGACATCTAATTATTCTACTATTTATTTTATATATTACATTTTTATTCTAGACGAATATATGTACCACTACCGGAATAATTTAATATCTCCATTTTATATGTAAATGTTCCAATTTCTCCAGGCTCGAATGTATAGAAGGTACTATTTGTTTCATTTCTCCCAGCAATTAAAGTTATTTCTTCATTACCACTTGGTAAATAAATTGTCAATTTACCTTCTATTAAAGATCCAAATGATGTTCCACCAAATACAGTAAATGTCACGGTTGATGGTAAATAATAAACTGTAATAGACGATGTTGCATAAATACTAGGCGGCGATATTTGATTACCCCCATTATCACGATCATATGCTAACTTATATGATAAACATCTAATAGGTTCATTTATTTTAGAGTCCGTTCTTATACTAGCTCTATATGAATCTCCACCATAAACCGGATCAGCAGTATCTGTAAGTGTTGTGTATGGATTATTAATTTCAGGTGCATTTTGTTCATATATTTTAACTAAAGGTTTATCACCGTTTGCTGTAGTCCCGTCCCAACCTAAATGTACCAATACTATTCCATTTTTTGAGAAGATTTTATGTAATTCAGTAAGACTAATATCTGGTATTGGAATCACTTGATTCGTTGCGTAATAAATTGGAGTGGGTGTTGATGATTGACATGCTGTATTTTCAACTGTTGATGCACCAATCACACCGCAACTATATATGTAAGGTAAATTAAACTTTTCACCCCTAAACTCAACACCATCCCAGTATCTTCTCCAACCATAAGTTCCATCCTCTCTATACCACCCAGAAGGTGCGTTACCACCATCCTTTAATAAACTAGTCGCATCATTAAAATTAATGTTATTTATAGTATATCCATTCCAATCAGCATTACGATCACCATTAAGTTGAGTAACATCAATATTAAATGTTAAATTTATAGGTTCTAAAATTGGACATACTTCTCTTGATGTAAATTGAGAACCCGTCCAGTATCTTGATATACCATCTTTAGAATACCAACCAGCAATTGCTCTTGTTGGTTCATCCTTATTATATAATATAATATTTGACATATCACCATTTGCCCAGTTAGTTGAACCACCAGTCCATTTATACTCATTAGTTTGGTTTAAACCACATGCATCACCACTCGAGTTAGAGCGACCTGCTAGTTCAATACCTGTTAATGTTGGTGGCGTTATATTACCTGTTAACCAGTAATAATCAATGTTCTTTAAATATATTATATGTACATTTCTACTAATATCGAAATTACCACCAGTATTTAAACTAATTTGATCAATTATAATATCTTCTGGTTCTACAAATTCACTAGTATATGTACTATTATCTGTATTATAAGTTGATTGCATTTCAAGATTATAACCACCAATAATGATTGGTGTATTATCACCACCAGTTTCAGCATCTTGATCACCATTATTGCTATCTACGTTAAAATCAAATGAGTTTAAGTTTGGTACTTCATATTGTATAGTACCGTCAGTCCATGTTTGACCGTTACAAATATACCAGCCTTCAAATGGTGTATTTTCTTTACCTCTACCATATATAACCTCTAATTCACCTGCAAATCCATCTTCTAAAACTTCATCTGATTTATTTTCCTCATATTCTAAGTAAAAGTTAGTATCATTAAACCAATCTGTAGTTATTGAAATAATAGAACCTATCGGTAATGTACCAAAAACTTCACTTTTATTTACCCAAGCAGTATTACCATCATTATCTAGAGACACTAATACTCTATTTTCAAGGGCATTATTTGTATATTTAAAATTTGAATTTGCAATAATATTAGATGATGCTAGACCTAATTTAGTATTATCAGATCTAAATTTTAAATTAGTATTATTATTTATGTTAGTATCTATATTTGTATTAATAAGTTGCCATTTAGCCTTATTGCTAGTAACAATACTAGGAGCACCACTACTATAGAATTTATTATCATCGTTTTGATAAACATAACTCAATGTACTTCTAACTCTTATTTTATAGGTATTGGTTTCTTCATCATATTCTAGCTGAAACTTTTTATCTATGTCATCTACATCTGGTTCAAAGTTAGTACTTACCAATACAAATGGTGGATTAAAGTTAGGTCCAGTCGCTCTAATAGAACCATTATCTTTAGAGTCAATATTGTAATAAGTACCGGTACCTGGAAATTCTGTTTCTGTAAATCTCCATTTAGTACTATCTCCGATGTCATCAATTTGTGCAATTAAAGGTTCTGTTGAATTTGCAGCAGATCCTAGATAACTACCAGTTTCTAAATTAACTAAATTATAAAAATTTGATGTGATTGGATTTGAAATAGCTTGATTAGCTTCTAATAAATAATCAGTATTTGATGAATCATTATGTAAAATATAATCCATAGTATCTAAATCATACTGTAGCTTTAATTTATCTGCACTGTTAGCTATCTCACCAATCTCTAACTTTTTAGCAGAACCGTCCGGTGATAATTTTGATAATTTAAAATGAAAATTTAAAGAATTAGGTGAATTAATAATTAAATTACTAATTAAATTATTAAGAGGATCTTCATGGTTGTGTAATGTAGCTAAAGGTCCTTGATAATTTATAGCTTCTTGCTCATCACTGGGTTGCCCGATACCAATACGAATTGGTTGGTATTCAAAATCAGTTTGAAAATTAGGGTGTAGTGTTAAAAAATCAGCACTACTACCTGCAGTCCATGGACTAATACCTTGTGGTCCAGAATCACCTGTATCACCTTGATATCCTTGAGGTCCAGTAGCACCTTGAGGTCCATCTGCTCCGAAATTACCATCCACACCTAAAGGACCTAAAGGTCCTGGCATCCCACCATTACTTAATAATTCAAAGTTTAAGTTTATTTTATCAATTTTATCCTTTGACCACCAAGATTCTACTTCTACTATTTTCCAAGTATCATTTGTGATTGAAGATTGACCACTAGAGTAAAAATTAGAACCATCTTGATATACATACATGTCATTTGAACCTACCTTAATCTTATAAGTATCATCAACATCATTATATTCTAGTAAAAATTCTTTATCATTATCAAAGGTAATAGGTTCTTTATTAGTACTTACCAATACCCATGGTGGATTGAAACCCGGTCCGGTTGATCTTAAAACACCATTATCTAAAGAATCAATATTATAATAACCATCGCTATTTAATATCAATGACCATTTAGTACTATTATCTATGTCGCTCGATCGAGCAATTGCTGGCTCTGATGAAGCTGGAGCTGCACCTAGATATACACCTGTGTTAACATTAATAATATTATAAACGCCGGTTCGGTTGCTATCTGATTCGAATATATTTTTAATAGGTATTGACATTAATTATGCTTGTATTTTCACATAAGCTTTCAATTTATACTGATAGCCTATTTTTTTATTATATATTAGCCTAAAACTTAAGCGGTCATTCTGATATTTTTGTATTTCATAATTAGTTAAACTTACATAACTATCAGTTAATAAATCATCTGGTGTTGTTACAGAAACAAACTCAGTTCCTATATTTTTACCTTCAATACCATATAATTCTATCTGGTCTATAATAAATCTATTTACTATATTGTTATAAACATATTGTTCTAAGTCATCATCGATAGAATCCTTTTCACCAAAAGAGTTTTCGGCCTTCACATAATTCTTAAATACGTTACGTATACCATCCTCTAATAATTCATCCATAATAGATGTTGGTAAATAAAAATCAGCTAGAATCTGGCTATCTGTTTCGCTCCAGTGGATAGATGCTTTATTAAGTAGATTAATTCTAATATAATCTAATGATTCTAACGAAGCTTCATTAAATGATGTGAATGATGTTAATTCATAAATATCATTTACTTTCATTACAGTCGATGCCATAAAAGATTTAACTTCAACAGGGCTTAAAGTACCATGTGCTTCAACACTACGACTTGCTGGTAAGTTCTTAGTAAAATATATTGGAGAATATTTAGATCTAAAAACATTCAAATCCTTTTTATCAATTGCTATTTCCCCAATTGCAGGGTATAGTGGTAATTTATCTGATGTTTGTGATAATTTTAATAAGTTCTTAACATTTTCATCATTTACTTTATGATAGAATACATTTTTTAAGAAACCATAATCAGTTGATTCATTACCAATTAATTTGTATGATTCAAATGAGATTCCTAAATTATTAAATTTATTATAGATTAAATAAGTTCTTTCATCATTAAATGTCACTTCATTAAGTTCTACACTATCTTTACTTGGAATTATTAATTTTTGGTTTGAGAATATATCCCCAAATGTTACAACATCTCTAAATAACGGGACATAATCACCATTCATTCTTCTTAATTTTGTAAAGTAACCACCGTCATCTCTTATTGCAATAACTTTACCAATTTCATCAGATGATAATTGATACGATTTTGGTCGATCACCATCAGACTTTTTAGTAGTCAATGAAGCTTTTATAATTTCAGTACCATCTTCAACTTCTAAAACAAACCTATTTTGGTATTCACCAGTTTCATCAATTGTTAAATAATTAATATTTCCTAATTTATTAAATCTATCTATATAGTTATAAGCTACGATTTCATTAAACATATTAGTATAACCACCAGCACCACCTTTCCAGTAAAAATACTCTGTATTTAAAGGTATAGATCTTAAATCCTCAGCCGCTAAAGGTGATACACCTGGAGCTAAGCCAGTTATTTTTCCACTTCCATCTGTAGCAAATGCCTTTGGTAAACCTTCTACTATTACTTTAGTATCATCAATTATATTAATAACTTTCATACCATAGGCTTGTGAAGGTCCTTTAAATACAATCCAAGAATATACACCTTCATTGTTTAGTTTTATGTAATCTGTAAATTTTGGTGGATTTGCACCACTACTTAATGATGCAGCTGCAGCATATAATATATTTTCACCATCTGGATTCCACGTAATAGGATTATCATCAGAATCATAACCCAATCTAATTAAAAATGGAATATTAGTATCTTCTATAATATCATCTTCTGGGTTTGTGGTTTCTTCTAAAATATCATCTAACACATAACACGCATGTCGATCTATATCTATAACTTTAGTATTTTCAATGACTGTTAAGGTAATAACCACACATATAAATCCATGAATATCATTTTTAATTACATCATAAGTTACTAAATTACTTTCTCCAAATTTATAATCAAAGGTAACTCCAAATCTATAATCATTAACTTCTGTAGAGTTAATAAATTCAGTTGGTATTTGTTTTGAATATTCTTTTCTTTTCTTATAAATATATCTTAAACCTCTAAAAACGTTAGATGGATTTAAAACATTATTACCACCGCTAAATACACTGTATAATTTTTTAGAACTATCATCAATCCATATATCACTCTGACTATTTAAATTACCACTTCTACTAAAATAAAGAGTAAAATAATCTACATCCTTTGATTTTAACTGGTCTAACGTAATACCATTAGTATCTCCGCCCTGGAATGAAGTGTAAGAATCTAATCCCGTAAGTGTATCTTCTGTATAAAAATAACTAGGTATTTTATTTATATGGAAATGTTCCATATTTAAATATTCTGGATTTCTACCAGAAGTAATAGTTGTGTTCGGTGATAGGTTATCACTACCAAACGCTTCGTTTACATTTAAAATATAAGGTAAATTTCTAGCATTGGTTGCATTTTTTAATGCAAATTTCATGATAGTAGGTAAAACTCTACTTCTAACCGCAGTTTCTTTTAAGTTATTTTCATCTAATCTATCATATTCAGATTGAATGTATTCACTAGTAATATCACCATCAATATTATCGGCATTTAAAATTGGCGTTAATCCACTAAAATAATCAGTAGGTTCAATGGTTTCTAATTGGGTATTATTAATTTCATATGACAAATCTCCTAAGTTTGAATTAGAAGTGTCATAAAAATCAAAGTTAAAATCTTTTAAATTGTAAGCACTGAATTTACCATGTTTCATTTTATGTAATTCATATACTTCTATTAAATTATCATTAGATGCATTGATCGGTTTATTAGCAATAACTCTAAAGCTATTAATATCATATGGATCTTGTATTATTTCTTTAATTTGAGAATATTGATTTAATTTTCTTACTTTTAACCATTGACCGATTTTAATATCACCTAATTCATTTTTATTAACCATAAATGCAGCACCTTCTTTAGCCCCACCGACTGGTGTAAATATATTCCAATCACTAAACTCAGTATTGCTAGTAAGAATTGATTGAATCTCGGAATTTCCATCTACTAAGCCAATATTATCTAAATTACCAGCTTCAAGGTCTATAAAATCAATAAGATTTGTCTTAAAAATACCAAACGCAGTTCTTCTTCTATTATATCCAGAACTATTATCTTCAATAATTATAGAGTTGTTTATAACTGTTGTTTTATATGTTATTACCTCACCTAATTTTATTGAATTAGCAAGAGCAATTGCAATTTGGCTTACAGTCCCATGTGGTGAGAATCTACCTTTAACACCAACACCAACTGATAATGTGGTATCGGCTAAAATTGTGTAATCACCTAAATTATATTTTGAAATTTTAAGTTCTGTTTTATCAGCAATAAAAACTCTATCATTAGGAGACGGTGTATCTTTAATAGTTATTTTTAAAAATCCTTTAGTTGATGGTTTTTTCGGTAAAGCTTCGACTATATTCCCAGTTGATGCGTATCCCGTCAGTTCTTCTAAACTATTTGTAGAAGATGTTGGCAATCTTAAATTACCAAAATTAGTATCATTTTTAATATGGTGAAATCTACCAGATTTATCCTTGATATAATTTAAAGTTGGTATTTTCAAATCATTAGAGATTGGTAACATATCCTCATCAGTCAATGATGTATCATCTAAATTATAGTGTGTTTCGTAACTATCAGGTCTAATGTATATTAAACCATCGTTATTAATTTTATCTATATCAAAAGAACCTTCTTCAATTTCATCAACATACAATCCAAAGTATCTATAAATATTATAATCATCCGCTGTAGTATCATCAAATAAAAACTCTAGGTTGATTAAGTTAGCTGAGATTATTCCGTTCTTTTCAAAACCACTAGTTAAATATTCATTAGAAATAATTTCAGGCTGATCAACTATTAAATAATCTTTAGTTATGTTTACGTTTTTACTAACAAATCCACCGTTTATAGTATCAATACCATTATAAGATGCTGTATTATTAGAATCGAAATTAAATGATATTGGAGATACTGGAAACCCAGAAGAATATACATGGTTGTGTAAATAATCACCTAAATTAGAACCTCTTTTTAGATCATAATTTTTTATTATGGTTGCATTTTTTAAAAGCTCTAGAATTCTATTATTTTGACCTTCAATATCTTCAGAATACTGTGTTGAATAATCAACATCTTTTATTCTATAAATAATAAAATTAGAAGGTAATTTTTTATCTAACCATATCGGGGCTAATAATTTATATTGCTCATCATATAATTTTGTAGAATTAAATGATGCACCATAATTATATTGATCTTCAAATTGTTTGCTATATTCGGCGTAAGCTGTTAAATCTGATAATTTTCTTAAGGTGAAATATCTTTCACTTAAAGGTAAATTATTATAAAATCTACTTACATCATTAGAATAAGTTCCGCTAGATTTAATATCAAACTTTTGATATTGTATCTTAGATAATGATTTATTAGCTTTAAAAGAGCTTAAAAACAAATCCTCGTTTGAATCTACTACTAATTTAATATTACTAGTAAACTTAGGATTAGTTCTTAATAAAGCAAATGAAGCATTATCAACTATATTATTAGAAATATTGAATTTAGTTGTAGCCATCTAAGTGATATTTTTCTTTAGTCTATATATCAACTTTTATGTAGAGCTAATATACATTATTATCTAACATCATAACTATCTGGCAACCCGAAATCTACAGCATCTGATAAAAATACATTTCTAGCGTTGCTGTTAGATGATGATCCAGAAGCAAATGTGTTATAGTTAGTTAATAATGAGGCATCAATAGAATTTATATTTTTACCTAAAGGTCTATATTTAGCATAAACAGATAAATCAAATTTAAAATCATTACCGTTTGAATCTAGAATATCAAGTCCTAATTCTTTAGAATAAGTTATATTTTTATTAAAATCACCACTAACAATTCCACCAATTCTTCCAATTCCAGAATCACCAGGACCATAATAATCGGTCATTCTATATTGGAATACAATATCTAATGTAATTGCATTTGCATTACCACCTGGTATTATAGTTTTACCTGTTTTATTATCTGCATCTACAACTAAAGATTCTTTATTTAATGGTGATACAAATAAGAAAGATCCACATGAATAACCACCTAATAAATATTGGTCATTTGGTTCAAAGGAATTTTTAAGAGTTTTTCTAGTTCCAGCACCTCCTGCTTTATTTATGGTATTTGTTAATTTAAATGCCGTTTGTTGTTTACCATATATAATATCCGATCTTTTAGGTGTAGTTTTTGGAAACCCAACATAACCATTACTTTGGATATTTAAGATGTTTGTATTAGATTCTAATAATGGGTGGTCTATATGCATTAATATACCCTTATTGTACCTTTCGTTAGTTACAGCAGCTAAAGTTGTTAATTGAGGTCCTTCAGTGGTAGATCCACCATTCCAAATAAAATCAACGGATGGATCAACATTACTGGTTGAATAAACACTAACATTAGAGCCTGTATAGTTCCTAGAACCGTCAGCGTTTGATGTTACACCGGTAATATTATAATTTAAACCATATTCATATAAAGTATATCCGGTATCATCCCCATCAATATTTTCGGTCACATAAAATTTTTTGTCATTAGCTAAGTTAGTAAATCTAGAGTTAATAAATTGGCCTCTTAACTGAGATGATTGCTCTGGGCTTGAATTAAACCATTCATAATTAATAATATCTTCGGCATTTAAATTCTGATAAACCACAGGCACTAAATCATATTTACCTTCAGTAGTATAATATGTGTTATCATTTACCTTAGGATCTATAGTACTACCTAATCCAAAATAACTACCATTAGATGAAGTGTATGCTGGTTGAGTTCTATCTCCTATAATTCGTGCAATTAATTCTAAATTAGATGCTTTAGTATTAGAAAGTTCAACCTTAAAGTTTTTAGTTACAATATGTCCTTTAAAATTAGTTTCAGGTAATTCATTAATATAATAACCGGCAAACAATTCAACTTTAGAGTTATTTGTTACTTGAGTTACGTTACCATCTTCATCAATAATACGTACTTGTAATTCTCCGATAGTACCTTCAACTTGTGCTCTTAATCTTAAAATTTCTTCTTGTAATTGTACTAATTTATCATAAACTGAAATCGGTGCTTGTTCGTTAGTTAAAAACCCAGAAGCAATTCCAGTTGCAGTATGTGCAAAAAACTTATCGTTAGTTGTAAAACCATCACCAATGTGTTGATATAACCCATTAGCAGATAAATCAGATTCTATTTGTACTTTAATATTATCAATTTCATTAGAAGATACAACACCACTTAACGAGTCTGTTGCTAATTCTCCTTCTGGAAATTCTATTCTACTTATTTCTGACCAGTCACTTACTACTGGATTAGCCGGGAATCCAGCTTCAGAAACAGATTTAACCATCACCTCTACAATTTCACCGCTACTAATAGGAATATCTAAAGAATTAAAGTTAACTGCTTGAGCGTCTTCCTCACTCTCTGACATCCATGTATAAACTCCATTATCATTTTTACCACGTTTTCTAACCGGACCATCAACTTCTACCCAGTTTGAAAATGCTGCAGTTTTTTCAGTATTATTTACACCATCGTTAAATTTAATTTGTTCGATTTGACTAGTTTTACCATTGGTTGATACATAACGATATCTAATCTTAAATTGAACAACTTCTTGTAAAACTTCTTCACCTACGATTCTAGGTTCTGGCACTGACCAAAAACCACGAATTCTAAATTTAGGAGAAACATTTGCAATATCTGAAGATTCAGCACTAGCCTTAATATCAGTTACTAATGAAGCATATAATTTAGCTTCTGAATCTCTTTCGGATATTAATGAATTTAATTCATTCTTTTGTTTATCCTTTTCAATTTGAGATTTAAATTTACGAGTATTAAGTTCAGCTTTTTTCTGACGTATTGATTCATCTAACTGTTTTAAAGTTTGTTCAGATGCAATTTTATCAGATTTTAACCTTTTAATCTTTTGTGTTGTTGAATTATCAGTTAAATGTTTGTTTATTTGTATTACTTTAAAGTTATCATCTTCAAGCACTGGCGTATTTGGAACTAATCCAACACTTGCCGGTGGAATATAATCAACCTTTAATGATTTAATAAACTGACCGAAATCAGCAACTTCATCCTTATAATATTTAGCTAAACTAACTTGAGTTCCATCAACTTGAGTTAATGTTAAATCATTTGAATAAAATCCAATACCAGGAGAATATACATTAGCTGGAATATTTGAAACAGAATCAATAGGTTTTACAAAAACTATTTGTCTTTCATCAAATCCTATTTTAATTTCAATATCTAAATCTGTATCAATATCTTTATAAATAGATAATTGTGCAGCACCAACATTGATTGGTTCATAACCTTCTAATAGTTCTAATTCAACCTGACTCGTAGAAACATCGATACCTTTAACTAAATAACGTGTTTTATATTCACCTGAATTAATTATTAAAGAATCATTAGTTTTTAAAACTTCAGTGTCTTTTAAATTTTTAGCACTATCACTATATGTTAACTTATTTAAAGTAAATAGTTTTATAGTTTTAGTTTGAGAAACACCATCAACTATTTGTGTTCTTTGTTCATTACTAACTTTAGTTACATCAAAATTACCATTATACTGAATAGTTCTAATAGGCATTTCAATGACTTCTGAGTCAACGTAATATTTTATATTATTATTTATTAGTTCATTCGAGAAAGTATCATAATCAATCTCGCTTTGACCTCTATAGCTTTCTTCAAACTCATCAATCGAGTTAGGGTCATCATTATCAATAATAAATCTTTCAATATAAACTCTTTCAGTTTCTACTGGAATTTGACCACTAACATCTAAACGAACGGTTAATAATGGGTTTAAAAAATCTTCGAAAAACTCATTCAACTTAGTATTAAATTGAGTTGGAGCTGCTAAAGATGTAATAGGCTTTGAAGGACCTTTTAAACGAGTAGTATGTATTTTTCTAAACGAACCATCTTTTAATCTAACATTAGCACTAGAACCTTCAACACCACTAATCTGCTGTACATTTTTATTAAGTCTATCGATTTCTCTTTTTAAATAACCAAATGCTGGTATTTGAACCGTTCGCATAGTTTGGTTATTTGTATCGAATAAATCTAAAGCAACTGTTTCTTTATCAGTTGTAATAGCCTCGTTAATACG
>Ga0209771_1000785_pt1 | contig 21027 bp, 37 predicted proteins | sample SaaInl59LU_5_DNA_FD_184639 | JGI IMG/M metagenome (GOLD analysis project Ga0209771, IMG submission 184639) | Marine microbial communities from expanding oxygen minimum zones in the Saanich Inlet - ESP_59LU_5_DNA (SPAdes) (version 2) | ecosystem: Environmental > Aquatic > Marine > Intertidal zone... | reverse complement strand
TAGAAGAGGAAGAAGATTTAGACCGTTGTAGCCTACAATGTGTCTGCTCGCCAGAAGAAAAGGAGGAACAGAACTAATGATTGATGTGCCACTACTTAGAGAGCAGATTGAGTTTCTTGATAGCTACCCTTGGCGAGAGCCAACAGACCAACACTTCATCGAGGGTGTAATTCACTTACTTGAAAGTATCTTAGACAAGGAGCTAGACAAATGACTGAATGGACAGACGGAAGCGTAATCAATGAAGAAGCTATTGCTAAACTTACCCCAGAGCAACTGAGGAAGCTGGCAGAGATTCTTGAAGACATCTAAAGAAAGACTAATACAATCCATGACCAAACCATTTCCAGGGGATTCAGAACTAATCAGGTTCATGACTATTCATCTAAACGAACTCTATGATGTCTACACACAGGCAACTGAAGACGGAGACGAAAGCCTATCGGACTATGTGCAGGGTAGCATTGATACCACTCATGTATACCTCCACAAGTCTGGGGTAACACCAGTGGAATACGAAGAATACCTAGAGATAGCAACAGCAGAATGGAAGAGAGTATAATGGCACACGCATACGTAACAGAAGACGGTAACTACGGTGGAGACAAAGTGCTCACCTTTGACTCTGGCAACTTGACTGACGCACAATGGGAAAGGGTGGCTGACATGAACGATAATGATAGGCTACCATACATACAATCAATTCTTGAGAATGATGAAGCCACAATCTCACAATATGAAATGGAAGACTAATGACAGACATTGAATGGAAAGATGGAGATAACCAGCAACTGATTGATGATAGCTACACAGATGGTTGGGAGTCACACAGGAGACACGTCCTTGAAATTATTCAGACAATGCTTGATGAGGGCGTGGAGTATAAGGGAGCATTGGAAGACTTCCACTTTAGATTGCTAGGTATCTAGCAGTCCCCCTTCGGGGGCCGACCCCCCCAAATAGGATCTATAAACATAAAAAAGTAATTAAGAAGGGCTTGACTTCTTCCCATAATTATGAGATAATGTAGCTATGGAAAAAGATGAAGACCTATACCAAATCCCCATTCGATATATCGAAGAAGATGAGTGGCAAGACCTGCCTGAAGAAGATGACGAGGAAGATGAAGATGAATAAGATAGTTGCAGATAGAAAGCCAGCAGTTGGATCCACAACCTGGACCAGGATCTTCCACAATGGAGGTGTCCACGTATACGAAGCAGATAAGTACTATGATTTCTATAAGGTAGTCCCTGCAGCAGAGAAGCCTAAGTATTTCTTTGGTGAGACTGCCTGGATGAATGCCCAGCGTTTTGCAGTTGACAAATCAGACTTTTCAGCGTATAATATATTTAACTAAGAAAGTAGGATTTCATGGGTACCCGTAATTTAACTAAAGTAATTGACAAAGATAACGTAACACGTGTAGCACAGTATGGGCAATGGGATGGCTATCCAGAATACACAGGCAAGCGTATCCTTGAGTTTATCTCTGAACACAATATGCTTGATAAGATTGAGAAGTCTTTGTCTAAGGCAGAGTTTGTGTCAGATGAGTATGTGAAGCAAGTGTATGATAAGATGAGTAGTGATGATGACTTTTCTATCGCATACCCCAGCCTAACCAGGGATACTGGCTGCGATATTTTGATGGTATTGGTTTATTCTAACGGACCCATCCCAATTGTAGATAGCAGTGACTTTGAGCAGAATGATTTATTCTGTGAGGGTGTTTATACTATTAACTATTACTCACGCACTTTCACTTCTACCTATCACGGAGTAACTGTGAGTGTTGAGTTTGATAAGCTTCCCACGGCTGAGGAATACATAAAATCTTTTGAAAAGGTCTTGACAAACGCCTAAGTATTTGAGAGAATAGATACATGGAAAACGAATACCAAATACCAATTAGATACATCGAAGAGGATGACTGGCAAGACCTGCCAGAAGCAGAATAACCCCAATAGAAAGTAGACCCCATGCATACTATACAATACATTGCTACGCAAGCTGACGACACTGACCACGCTTTCCGTAGTGTCAAACATTATCTTGAGACACAGCTAGGCAATGACTTTGAGTCACCAACGAATGCTTGGTTTGACTGGTTTGTTTGTGGTGGTGGTCGTTGGTCTAGTGCTAAAGACCCTTATGATAATGAATTTCAGGGAGATGTTGTTTCTCAGGATTCCCCCAAGTTTCAGGAATACCTAGATAAAGCTAAAGAGTTTAGACAAACATCGCTTGACGAGTATGTTGAGCAGGCCAAGAAGATTGACTATAATAAGATAATCAATGACATTGATGTATCTGGTGGAGATGACTTCAGGGCAGGTATGGAACTTTATCCTATCAAGAAGCTATACGACATGGCTGTGGGTGATTGGGATTTCAATTCATACTACTTTGACATAATCAATGATAGTGCTAACATGATTCACCTAAAGAATTCACTTGACAGCGGAGCAGATAACTGGTATGCTGTTCCAGTAGACTTCCACTTCTAAGGAGACCCCATGACTATCAAGCCAATTACATTTGTTGAACTCACTTGGAATGAGTGGGAAGATAAGTTCAAGCCAGTAAAGAATCACATTAGTAAGTATCCTGATGAGCATTCTACCTACGACTCTTTTGAGACATACGGTGCTGAGGTAGAGTTTGTTCAGACCAAGATTGATGACAGACTTGTATGGACGTTTGGCGATGGCGACATGTGTACTTATCTTAGTAATGGTTATCACTACGTAAATAGGATTAGTTACTATGTATGTACCGTGCCCTATGAGGAGAACGTAGAATACCAAATCATTGTTAGTACTGAACAGGAATGCAAGTGCTACAAGGAAGAGGGCTATGGACCAGATGTCAATGGCTATTTTGAAGACGGCGACCCTGAGTGCAAAGAGTGCGAGGGCTATGGATTGGTAACGGTATACAATGACTGAGACACTACTACGTAACAAGAATGCTCATAAGACAAAGATTGACTATGACGTTAACGTGTATGTACTGGAGGACTTTAACAGTGAGACTCACGAGAGCACATGGAACACTGAGCAATGGTACCTCCACGTGTATGACTACAACAACGGTAACCCTGAAGAGGTATCACAGTCTTACCTCCTAACCAAGGAAGAGTCGTTCTGCATGAACTTCGAGAATACTGGAGACATTGATGCAGGCCTAGATGGTTGGATGTCTATGGACCATTTAATGGCCAACTACTGGGACCAGATGTCAGACAGAGTCAAGTACTACCTGGAGCAGTTCCCTAGGTACAAGGAAGATATTCGATCTTCCATAACACCAAACTATATTTAAATAAAGATTCTACGTTGAGCCTAGCTCCGTAGATATGGTAACACCTAGTTAGGGGTAGCTGGGGATGTTACCAACGGGGGTGTTGAGAGCTTTCCTACTTTCGCTCTTGACACCCCCAACCATTTTTGATACAATAGGACAACAGGAGAATGATGAAATCAAACGAGGAGAAGGTTGCTGACAAGATTGCTAATAGTTTAGATAGTGTATCACTAGACCTAGACGAGGTTGGCAGAAGCATAGCCAGAATGAGAAACCTACCATACAACAGACTACTAATCGTTGTTGAATCAGCGGAGGAAGAAAAGGAGAAGCTACTTGGGAGAGAATCCAACACCATTTTCTAATAAGGTAATGATACTTGCTGACCTATGGATGAATTACAGGGGGGATGAGGAGTTCGCAGATTTTTTCGAGTATAACGATTTGGGGCTACCGCTATCGTATGCCATAGCAAATAACATTGTAGAAAAGACGGCTACTGCCGAGACAGTGATAAACGAGACGTTTGCGTTGCTGCTATCAGCACTTGAAGAGCCAGATGATATGGGCTTTGATAGCCTAGATGACTTGTTGGGGTTCCAGGAATAGATAGGCCCCTCTGGGGGTCGACCACATCTATGACCATTTGTCAAGTATGATCATTTAAGAAAAGACATTAAGAACCTCCGAAATCTTTCTCGTATTGTAGGGTATTAAGAACAATAGGATTATTTCTCATAAAATTAGGGTATCCTCACCTATTAAGATCATATGATGCTATACTATATATATGACTAGATATCACTTCTTTAATTTTATGTATCCTACTGAGGCTAATAAGATACATCAGGGATATGCTGATATGACTACCGCCTTTACAAAGCTTACTGGTATAGATAAGCTTATGGTATTATTTAAGTTTACTCCCAGGGACTGGGATCGTCCAAAGGACGAGGGTACAGAGGTATGGTCATCTGATGAAATATCTATAGAATAAACACTTTCCCCCTTAGTAGAATATACATTAAGAAAAGCATATTCTTTTCCCCAAAATCCAGATATTCCATATATGTTTATATAAATAATTAAAGATATATGAATATTTTTGCACATATTTATCTGGCTATTTGGGGCTGCAAAGGTATTAAGAAAGCGTATTATACTCTCATATTGCAGATATGTCAATAACAATTTGGTCGCAATTTGATTACGATTGTATAACAATGTGGCCCATTACCTATATCAAATAATCATATCTCATTCTACACTAAGTAGAACATAGGTCAGTAAGATGTATTTATCATATCAAGACATACAAGCATAGCTCTCAGAAGCCATAGAATGGATTCTGAGGGGGTAATGCATATCTCTTTGTGTCATATGGGGTGATATCGTCATATCGTCATATAAGGCTTTATAGGCTAATCTTCTCTGAGGATATAGATCCAAAGCAGAGCAGCAACTGATATCCAGAATACTAAGGGATGTATATCTATAGAGGATACTTCTACTAAGGCTGATGTGTCATTCAATTTATACCCTCAAATTTTTACAGTGTGGACATTCAAAGTCAAAACCATTAGAGGAGAATGTATAGTACATTGTTGACTTACATTTTTGACAGATATGTTCTTCTGTTATCATTCCCCATTGGCCTTGTCTCTAAATCCCTCTGGAGGATGTGGCTCTTCTGGCCATCCATCCAGGTCTGCTTGTTCCCATTGTTCTTGTAGTTCTTTATCTGTCATGCCCTCAGCATGTAGCGATGCCATCTTAGCCATTACTTCCTCATCCCACGATAGATTAGCCACCAAACAAACAATCCAGTAAGGGCTACATAGTATGCCCATGCGGATCCAAATACGCTTCTCATAAATTCATCCATTATTTTCCCTCTTCTTAGTCTGGATCACTTATTGTCCTTTCACTTACCCAGTCTGGCCTATAGCCATAGCACATACCATAGTCAGGTAGGTACACAGCTATCTCATCAGGTTCTAGGTATCTAGTCTGGTTAGTGCTTGTTTCATGGAACATCATCATACCCTCAGGGATAAAGAAGTCTTGGTCCATGTTCTTAAATAGATTAACATAGGTGTCACGGATAGCCTTTACGAATACCGTCTTGCGGATTTCTGGCTTAATCTTGGTGTCTCTCATATATCCATTGTACCCGTTCTACTTGTGAATGTCAAGTGCTTTGCACTTGGATAGTCTCATCCGCCGAACTTTACCGCCGAAACTCAACCTACTTTTCGCTCGCCTTTAGAGTATAGCTTGCCAACCTTATTTGGACTAAAAAGCTTTTCGTAATACTTTGCCTGGTCAGGTTCTCTGTGCTGTAGGATAGCCAAGATCCGCATCCTCTCGAATACGATTCCCTCTTCGTATGCTGCCTTTAGATCATGTGCATTGAATGCCATACTTCTCCCTTAATTTCTTAATTAAATGATACCAAAACTGCTAATAAAAGTCAATGTTATTATTTTTGTGTTATAATAAAAAACATGCAAAAAGAATTAATACACTTTACACAGCCAAATTCAGAAGTTTGTGCGGGCATGGAGCTAGTCATTAAGAAGCTTATTAAGGATAACCCAGACATTACTTATGTTAGGATTGATGTCACACAAGATCATGAGCTTTTCGAGTACTATGCCAAGAAGTATCCAATCAACTACTGCCCGTCTTTCCTAGGGCTTGTTGACGGAAAGGTTCAGGATGGTCACGTTGGAGAAGCAACGCAGCTCATCCTAGAATCTTTGGTTGGCTAGTGGAGTCTAAGTTTAGATACCTTATATTCCCAGAGAATATTTATACGATTCATCTGGAAGAGGGAGCAAACCCTATTACCATTGAAATATCTGGCAAAGAGTTAATCAGTAAGCTAAAGAAGCAAATGCTGCTTGACATGCCCACAGACTATGAGGTATAATTAGTCTATGAATGAAAATGAAAACGTAGAAGATGAAACACAGAAGATTGCTGGCTATGCCCTCGAAGATCTTCAGAAATACTTAGCTACTGCTGGTGCCAGCACAACTGAGCAAGAGCTCCTGGCTTGGCAGAATGGTTATATTACAGGTGTGAACAGAGCTATGGGTATTAGCCTATAGTAGCTGTCTCATTGCAGCTATAGCAATAGTGAGTAGGGTTGTTGATGTCTACAGTGCATCCACCCAAAGCAATGATATCTTGTCTAGCTAGATCAATCATGTCTGGTGTGGGGAAGCCATATAGCACTGGTGCCATGTCTCCTGTCTTGCAATGTGGGCAAGTTATTCCATTATAGTCCATATAGATTATTATATCATGTGTATAATTGGATATGCTCCCAATTACCTATAAATGTGAAAATTGTGAGAATATTTTTTATGGAGACAACTTTCAAGACTTGGAGTCTAAAATATTTCTCCACTATGATGTAGGTGCTTGCAGTACTCGCCCCAAAGACCAATAGATGCCCACCATTCCGCTGGAGTTTTTACTGCCTTCTCTATTTTAAAGGGGCCAGTGTTATACATGTATACATTCCAAACTCTAGGTGTCACGTACGGAAGATAATCGCTCTGTGATTTCCACATGTCATTAAATTTTCTATGCGGTGTTTCTGGTATTTCTTTATAAACTGCTTCATAGTATTTTTCAGGAACGTGCTTGATTATTTGTTCTGAGGTCAGAAGCCTTTTTGTCCAACCAAGCATAAATGTTTCATATGAAAGAAATGGCTCTTCTTGCTCATTTTGCCAAAACTGCCCCCACCTAATTTCTCTAGCAAACTGCCCCCTAGTAAAAAATAGTCCTGCTTGAAGATATGAAACTTCTGGATACTTTTGATACCCATTCTCTGTATAGAGTGGCTTCTCGTCAAAGTCACGCATTACTATCCTGGTACATTCTTCTGGATGGTCACCCAACTTCTCATAGGAAACAGACATTCGAAGATCCGTATAAGCCTCTTTGCTAGGAGGTCTTTCCGATGAAGTCAGTATACACTTATACTCTGGCTGGGCCTCAAGGATGGCAATAAGCTTTGTATCCCATGACTGCTCGAGCTCTGTGTGAGAGTCTATGCTTAGGTAGTAGTCTTCATTGGCGTAAAGCTTGTTAAGGAGGTGCCTAAGCCTGTATACCCCTGGCCTGCCATCGGGATGAATAGATAGGACCCTTAAGTTTTTGGGGTTGAACTCGGAAAGATCTGGCATTGGGATGTCTTCGTCATACTGTGCACCTATGGCAACAAATACGCAATCTGGGTTATCTGCTTTTTGAAAAATTTCTCGAAGTGTATCTAGCAGCACAGGGTCTCTATATGCTGGCATCATTACAAATATTGTCGGAGTCTTTTGCTTCATTAGACAATTATAACATACCAAAGTGATATAATGATTGTGATGGAAAAACTAATAACACTAATAGATAATGATACGCTGAAGATAGCTTATTTTAACAAAGAGTCTGACGATATATTCCTTGCATTTTCCAGTACCCCAAGGCTGGCACAGGGTGAAGAGGTTGCCATAGAGCAATTCATAGGAACCCTGAGCAACAACAAGAAAGCTGCAATATTTATTATCGACAAGCAATCCTCTTATGGTAACAAGATAGACATGAATGAAATAGCAGATCTCATTGCTCCAATAGTTAATGGCAGAAAAACAAATGCTATTGGGTATTGTATGGGTGGCTTCTTGGCAATAGATATGTCAAGGTATATTAAGATAGAGTCTGTAGTTGCCATAACTCCACAGTGGAGCATTCATCCTAGTATTCTTCCAAAGGATAGCTACCTAAATGTGTTCACTAACAGAATAGATTCCTGGAAAATGGTAGACCTGTCTCAGTCATTCAATGACATCACAAACTATTTTATATTTAATAGCAATGATGGTGATGATCAATACCAGATAAGATTCTTCCCAAGCATAGACAACCTTAAGATCTTTGAGTTTGGTCCTGCTTTTGGGCATGATCTGCCAGAGGCTTTAAACGATGGAACTCTAGAGTCTCTGATGCTGGACTGCGTATACGGCAATAGTGATTTAGTCTCAGGGTTTATCTCTAGTTATTACGAATAATCCTATCAAATACTGATCTTGCCATTAAGAACTTCTCCCCCATGCCCTGCAAGTTCCAGTAATCTTCTGGCGACATGGCGGCATTCTTAATAGCATACTTAGAGTAATCGTTGTAAATATAAGCCAACGACATTTCGTACCAGGTTGCAGGATGCTCTGAAACCGCATCTGAGCTAAACCTATTTATAATCTTCTGGCTATCCTCTGGGGTTGAGTCCCATACTTCTTTCAGGTACCTGGCATCATTCTGCCATAGTATTCTTTCATTAATCTGGAACACCCGATAGCCAGACATAATAAGCCTATAGGAAAAATATGTTATTTCCATGGTCGTATGAGAATACTCATCAAACCCGACTTCTCTAATATATCTGGCTGGCAAAAAGATCTGACCAACCCTGCCGAAGTATATCTCATGATATGCTGAATAGTCCGTTGACTTGCCATTTACAGGTATTGGGTGTAGCACTAAACCAATCTCATGCTGCTCAATGGTAGGATCAAAGTATGATGTCATGACACCATCGCCATACACCTCTAATGGAAAAAGAATTACCTTATCAGTCTTAGTCTGCTCGGATATTTTTCTGTAATATTCTATTAGCTTTGTGTCCCACCCATCACTAAATAGATAGTGAGAGTCAATCTGAAGGTAGTAATCTTCACCACGGTATAGGTCTCTGGATATGTTATACCTTATTCTTATAATGCCTGGCCTGGTATTTGGATTATAGCTGATAGTCCTAAGATTGTTACCAGAAAACTCAGATAGATCTGGTTCGTCTGTATACTGCAGGGCAACGCCAAAGCTAAGCCTTTCTGGATTATCTGCAGACGATAGGGCACTACGAATTGTATCGGAAAGACTTGGATCATTGTATGCAGCAATAGATATAAATATTGTTTGCATAGCTACTCGAAGAATAGGATATCTGACGGGTCCTTACCTTCTTTTATTGAAGGCGAAGCTAGTTCTGGATCTATGCTATCCTCTACGTCAAAACCAAAGAACATTGGCATAGTGTATCTATCACCAGAAACAAGATTATCAATGCAATGCCGATATCTACTTGGAAACAGTAGGAGGTCTCCTGCTCTTGGTTTTATCTTTAGGTTATCAAATTCTGGGAAAACTATTTCTCCACCCAAATACTCGTCTGTAAGGTAAGCAATCGCTGTAATGTTATACCTATAAAATCCACCAGCGATCGCAGGAAGTCCCGATGGCGTTTCTGCATCACTATGCACAGGCATAGACTGACCTACAAGCATGTCCCACTTGGTGAGATGGGCAGGTCGTCTCGGCTCTTCAAGCATCTTTATGCCATATGGCTCCGAGTAGTTGCTCAGAACCTCTACGTGAGCTGCTGCTTGGTAAGACACAAGCATTTCTTTTACAATATCACTATCTATCTGGTCACTATAAAAATTGCCAAATCCATAAGTACTTCTCAGATAGGGTGTCAGGATCTCTAGGTCTGACTCGTGAATAAAGTTTTTTACATGAGTGATACCAGAACTAGAGTAGCCTATCTTATTGTATTGCTCCATATAGTTTTCATAGCTCATAGTTAAATTATATCATTCTTCGTACAGCAAACTTATTGTTTCTGGGAATGCTTCTTTAGTTAGTTTAAGAACTGCCTCTGCATACTTTTGGATTTCCCATTGTGCATCATGCTCTAGTCTTTGGTCCAGGAAAGTTAGAATACCCTGTAGGGATACCGTCCAACGCCAGCGTACATACATTCCATATGCTGGTAGGAATAGTCTAGCGATCTCTGGAGCAACGCCATCATTCATTGCATCGTGGTACGCCTCCGTGCCCTGAACAACTGTCTCGCACAGTCTCTGGAAGTGCTTAGCACCTAGCTCCTCATCCAGTGGCTCTCCTGAGCCCTGCTTGCTATTCTCTGGCTTGCTACGCCACTCTCCTGGTAATGGGATATAGAACTTCTCATCTTCTGTGATGTAGCGTCTAGAGGATTCGTTCCAGCCATTCTGGTCATCCACATGTGTAGAAGATACAGCATACTTCCACCACTGCCTTGCAACAAATAGCGGAGCGTATATCTCAAAGGTTACAGCTGCGTGTCTGAATGGGCTGGTGTGCTGTTCCCTTAGCAAAAACTTCAGTAGCTTTGCATCTCTCTCTTCAAAGGTGGTAGTCTCTTTATCGTATGATACTCTGGCAGCATTAACTACTGATACATCATCTCCAAGTACATCTACCAGCCTTACGTACCCCTCATCAAGCACGCTTACTGGATCTGGTGTAGTTCTAATGTAAGTTGTCATTCGTTTGGCCAATCTCCATCTAATACCATCAATCCGATGGCACTGTAGTTCATCATATCCAGAAAGCTGTCCCTCAGGCTCTCGTTTTCTGGAGTAGCCCCAGAGTCAACTAGGTTGTTGATTCTGGAAAGCTTATCATGCATTCGGACACGTAGACCATTGACTGGACCTCCTGGACTAAATGCAATATTCTTAGGGCCATAGTCCATCTGCTTTTTAACTAGTACGTCTTTTGCTTCACCATAGTATTTTTGTGCCATGGCTTCGAAGTCTTTAATCTCCATTGTATTCCTTAGCTATATCATTTATTATTTGTTCTAGTGAGTACTCTGGCTCCCAGCCAGTGTGCTCTCTTATCTTTGTTGTATCTGCAATTCTTCGGCTTATGTCTTCATACCCAGGACCATACGCAATGTCATAGTCTATAAAAGATACTGTTGACATAGATTGAAGCTGCCTGATTACCGTGTCAGCAAGTGACAAAATTGATATTTCCTTGCTACCGCCAATGTTGTAGGCCTCCCCAAACCTTCCGCTCTGGGTCAGCATATAAATTGCTCGTGCTGTGTCAGATACGTGGCAGAATGATCTAGTTTGAAGTCCAGAGCCATAAATCGATAGGCTCTTGTTCTCTACTGCGGAGTTGATAAACCTAGGCAGCACACTGCCATACTCTCCAGATTGACGAGGACCTACAGAGTTAAATATTCTTCCAGTTATAAACTTTAAGCCTCTATCTTTTTGATAGAAGTTTGCTAAAGCCTCCCCCATGGCCTTAGACTGGCCATAAGACCACCTAATAACATCTGGCGATCCAAACACGCTCTTTGTGGTCTCCTTAAATGGAATATCTGGGCTATTGCCATATGCCTCAGATGTGGATGCAAAAAAGATTGGCTTATCCAACATGGCAGCGATACGAAACATCATGTCTGTATTATTAATATTATTATTAATAAGCTGTGGAGTCTTGTCCATTGTATTTTTAACTCCAACAGTTGCAGCCAAGTGAATTATCCAGTCAGCATGCTGTGCCTCAACTATCATAGCTTCGTAGTTAGCCGTGTTCATTGGAACCAGCCTAACACCAGCAGATAACAGATTGTCTACCTTACCAGTAGACATGTCATCTACAACGACTACCTCATGCCCCCCCTCTACCAACAGGTTAGACAGATGAGATCCTATAAACCCAGCACCACCAGTTACTAAATATCTCAATACAGCCTTTCACAATCTATCGTAGGAATCTTTGGCAGCAGACTCTGCTCTAAAGTTTTATGTCTATTCACAATTATAGCAAGGTCGTATCCATCTGTCAATGCCCTTGATGTCTCGTCACCGTACTGTTTTATAACATCGTCATGCCAGTCTACTGAAGCACCAGAGTCTCTAAGCATTGCGATTAACTCCAAGGCCTTTGACTCCCTTACATCGGCAGTGTCAGCCTTATATGTTATGCCAACTACCAAAATCTTTTTACCGCTTAGATTGCCCAGCTCACGAATAGCCAGCTCATGTATAAACTGTATACCGTCTGCATTAGCCATCAGAGCTGCTTCTAACGTCTTTATAGGTAGCCCTAATCTATTTGCACTGTCAATCAGGAATTGTGGGTCTACGGGTATACAGTGACCTCCCACTCCAAGTCCAGGCTTAAATGGCATAAAACCATATGGCTTAGTGGATGCCAGCTCTATAACATTAGAAGCCTTCACGCCAGATCTATACAGGAACTTGCTCATTTCATTTACAAAAGAAATGTTAAGTAATCTAAATGAGTTCTCTAAAAGTTTAGCTGCTTCGGCTTCTTCTGGTAAATTAGCTGTAATAACCTCTTCGCATATTGAAGAGTAAAACTCTGTTGCAATTGCAGCAGCCGTTGGCCCAATGCCCGACACAATCTTTGGAGTGTTTGTAATAGTATAACTAGAGTTGCCTGGATCAATTCTCTCTGGTGAGTAAGCTACGAATACATTACGATCCTTATACTCTTCGGCTACCGAGGAGGTAAAACCAATAGAAACTGTAGACTCTATACATAGCAATGCACCAGCCTTAATGTGCTGCATTACACGATATATTGCATCAGATATGCCAAGGTGTCCGTCTGCTGGGGTTGGCGTGCAGATTAGAACTATGTCGGATTGAGATATGTCATCATACAGGGTACTAGTCTTGTACTCAGATACCGAATCTAATACCGCCTGTGAAGTATCAATCCCGATAACAGAATGACCAGAGGCAACTGCTGCTAAAGAAATCTCTCTACCAACGTACCCCTGGCCAATTACTGCTACTGAACTAATACTAATATCCTTCGTCGTGCTCTACACCATGCTTGCCGTCAATATATTTGTGTGCTTTACGTAATGCAATTCCTCGTGTAAGTAGAAATGTTGCAGCAACGAATACTGCATTCCAAAAGAATTCTGCAACTACATGCTCTAATCCAAAAGTAATCTCAATAATACCTTCTAGGAAGGTCTCACCCTCGTGTCCGTGTTCCATTTTTTTCTCTCTCTTGTTGTGTTATAACAATTATACCCTTATTGAAAACGATTGTCAAGCGGCTAATAGATTTAGCTTATCTGGTTGGAACCCTGCCCAGTTGCCTGCATCTGAAACAACTACTGGTGCTGCCTGAAAACCCATTCCTAGAATCATCTCTAGTGCTGCTGGATCTTCTGTGATATCAACAGTGTCATACTCTACCCCTGCCTTGTCTAGGTATCTCTTTGTCATGTCGCATTGCACGCATGCTGGCTTGGTATAAACTGTTGTCATTTAAATCTCCTAAGGTCGTTACATCTATTATACCTTTAGATTTGCCTAGCTGTCAATATGTAGATTACATTTTTATAACAAAGGTTGTCTGTTATAATATAAGCATGAAAGAACTATCAAAGCTAGTCGTTAACGCTAAGCAAGAAAACAAGATTATATCTGTAGATGATGCCATAGAGGATTTACCTAGCTGGGAAGACTTCTTTGGGATCTTTAAGTCTGCCCTGGAACTATCCAGGTCTGATAAGGATGGCTACAGGCATTTAGCCAGCTATACGTTTGGGACTGCTGGGATTGATAAGTCGCACATGCTATCTGAAAAGCTTGATAGCATTGTCGATATAGCAAAGTCTATCCACAAGGGTGAGTTTATGTCAGCATTGTCAATAGTTCACTTCTTAAATGCAACTGATAATGATATCCCAGAGGAAGCCAAGGAGTTCTACGAATTCTTTAGGAGCAATTGTCCAGAGCCAGTACCACCAGGATTTGAGCAGTACATGATTCCCACTAGGCACTCAGACCCTATAGATGGAATATATGTCCAGTGTCTTGGTAATACTTTTTGGACAGCATATTATGAGGACCATGTAGAAAAGTTTGCACTAAAGCCAGGAGACATAATTATTATCCCAAAGGGTGTTGAGCATACTGTGGAGAGCCTTACCCCAAGAGTTGGGCTGTCGCTAGCACTTGCTGACTAATAGGATATATCTACATTAAGGTTAATTGTTGCCCTATAGTCATGCCTTGATGGGTGCTCCCATGTGTGGAAGTACTCACCATTAAAAAGAAGTGCACCACCGCCAACAGGAGAAAACCTCCTTAGCTCCTCTAGATCCTCTTCTGTGTGGAAATGGCCGTCTACTTTCTGTGTAAATAGGACTGTATCCCCATCTGAGTCGTTTAGGTAGTATATAAAAACAAAATGCTTATTTGCATTTCTTAGATCAACGTGTGGCATTGTTGGCCTGCTGTCTAGGCTAGTAAAAGATATGTTTGTTCTAGTCCTAAATACCTCATTAAGAACTAAGCTATGCTTTGCAGCAAACTTTAAAAATATAGATTTGGCTATTGGCCTCATCATATCTGCTTCATGTATGTTGTTGCTTCCAGCAACCATGATTGGTCTGTCTAGAAACCTATCTCCAGGAATGCCAGTATAGCCATCTGTTGCAGCCCCAATGCTATGGGTCTCAAAGTGAAAGTCAGCGTCCCTAGTCTGCATTAAGATCTCCTGAGCCTCATCTTTAGAAAGAAGCTCAGTATCATAAATGTATATTGGGAGATTGCTTTCAATCATTGATGGCTAAAACAACTCTCTAAGGCTAACAGACTTGGTGTGGTCCTTGCCAAAATCAGCAAATAATGCCTTGTCTTCGCTTTGCTTAACTATCTTTCTCGACCAGGAGTACCCTGCATCTCCACCCCAAGCGTCCCACATGATACGTCCATTAGATGGATTGCTGGTATTGTTAAAGTCTTTGCCCTTTTTGTCCACCTCATGACGAGAGAAGAAAGAATACATACGCTTAACTACACTAAGAGACATTGATCGCCCTGCTACGATGTCTCTTGCCCTGCCCCAACCGACTGGAGTTCCAGCACCTGTAGCCTTACCATCCTCTTTCCACTTAATTGCTCGTCTTGCAGCGGATTTCATTCCACCTGTAGGTGCGTAACCGTCTGCCTTCAAAAACTTTTCATTCTCTTCATCATTCATGCCGATCTTTAAGTCATCAACAATCGTGGCGTCGCTAGCCAGCATACCGATAGAGTAGGCTGTTGGATAGTACATATCGTCATCTTTTTCATAGACCCTAACAGCCATAGCTGGGTTTTCTGGATTGGACTCGATTGCATACTCTGTTCCTGGTACACCATACACACCACCCTCAAGCATGACATGCTCTACAAGACCAACTACTGGGCCTTCGCTAGTCATACCAATAACCATATCCCCCTCGTGTGGAATCCAGTCTGCCATTAGTGTGCCATCTGGCATTCTGTGGTATCCCTCTGGAGTGTCAGCCTTGTCCATCGAGTCAGCTTTCTTAGATGGAACGCAATTTGGAACTGGTTTACCACCTTTTCCAGGCTTCATCCCACGCTGAACGTACCCATCCCAACAGGGGGACTGCTTATCTAAACTTTCTTCTGGGCTCATCTTTATTGCTCGTCCTTCTTCCATAGATTAATTATATCATAACAATATAAGCTTAGAGATCTCTGGGCAGTATAGATACTTAATGCCAGACTCCTTGCAAGTTCTGATTGCATCATCCATATTTTCTACCAGGGTGTCTCCAGCCAGATTAAATGATGTATTCAATAGCATTGGGATTCCAGTGATATTATAGAATGATTCGATTAACTCATAGTAGTTACTGTTCTGATCAGCTGATACCGTCTGAATCCTTGATGTTCCATCGTTGTGCTGTAGGGCAGGGACGACATCCCTCTTGTCTGGCAAAGTCTCGACAGCAAACATCATCTCTGGGCTGCTAGATAGGGTTTGCATGTCAAACCAGTCAGAGGCACGCTCCTCTAGAACTGAGCCAGCAAATGGTCTGAAGTATTCTCTTTTCTTGATAGTATTAACAACATCTCTTCCATCTGGATCTCTTGGGTCATAAAGAATTGACCTATTACCTAGGGCCCTAGGCCCTGACTCAGCCTTTCCCTGGTAGATAGCCACCACATTTCTCTCAGATAGCAGCTTAGCTACATGGTCTGACGTCACGTCAATGGACTGGGTATCTGAGAAGACCTCGTGGTTAGCCTGTGATCCAAGATACATCCTATTGATTGGCATAGATGGCTTGTTGGTGAGCTTTTTGTAAAGCCACATCGCAGCTCCGATTGATGTACCTGAGTCACTAGAGTTTGGCTCTACGTAAAAGTTAACATCTGGAAACTCTTTAAGATACTTGTAGTTATTAACACAGTTAAGAAAGTACCCACCGCTAAGGCAAATATTTTTGCTGCCAGACATCTCTATAGTTTTCTTAATAAGGCTAATAGATACATCCAAAGAATCATTCTGTACCCTATATGCCAAATTCTCATCCGAGATATCGCTATTCAAAATTTCTGGGTTGGCAGCTCCATCAACAAATGCCCTGGGATCTGATGGATTATCAACGCCATAGGCAGATAGGCCCATAACTTTTCCTGCATTATGATAAGAATTAAATATTTTAATGCCTGCTGCACTGAACATTTTACCTAAACTCAAATTGGATGGGTATATTGTATAGGGGTAGCTTAGTGGTAGCCTCTCAGAGCATTTGGTGAAGTGTGGCATGCTGCTTAGCTCAATCGCAAGCTCCCCGTATCTCCAGGATGAATGCTGAGTAATCAAGTTTTTATGAAGAGTCTCAATATCTTTAGAGGCATGGTAGATAGTTTCGGATTCCCTGTAAAGATTCTCTCCGTCATGGAATGCTTGGCCTGCCCCATCTGCCACCAAGATCCCAGCATCCTCAAAGCCTGAGTTATAAAATGCAACGTTTGCATGTGCCAAGTGATGATCTCTGAGCCAGTATGCCTGGTACTTCTCATTGTTACTAAGATGCTTAGTCTTACCAATTGATACAAGTAGGTATGAAAGCAAGTCTCTAGCATTTAGCTCATATGGGAAGGCACCAACAAAAACAATATGCCGTGGGTCATGGAGTCTCATGGCCTTGGCAAAGCTATTTATGAAACCAGTAGTATGCTTCTCATGTGTAACCCTTTCCTCTTCTTGGTAAAAGATTACTGAACCATCCTCGATAACGCATACGCTACCGTCATGCGACATGTTTACGCCAAGGACCTTCATCCTAGAAGATTGCCTGCCATGAATACCTCTGCCTTTTTAGCATGAATAAATGTTCCACGCCAGCCATCGTGTGACCTAACGCCAGTCTCCCAGTCACCTGGCAAGTTGTCGTACTCAGCAATAGCCTTATACTTTAGGTGGGCGTGCTCGCTTACGTCAACATATATGTCTGGGCTAAATTCCCTGTACTTAAGATGATATGGGTGAGAAGACATATACCAAAGCTCAGTGGGCTGCTTACGGGCCAACACTCTTCCTAGGTTGTGACAAACCTGATGATCCTGATGCCAATCCTCTCTCCAATGAGTAACTATTCTATCAAAGTCTACGTCTACGAAGTGTGCCTCGATGTCTGCAATCATATCAGAGTTTACGGAGAGGCTACCCCTATCTCCTGGCCAGAGGATTGCTTCGTAGCCTAGGTGCTCCCTAGCAAAGCCAAGGGAGTCTATCTGCTTAACATCAGAAACAAGAATTAAGTTTACAACATTGTGCCCCTCTGACACCCATTTAGCAACAGATCCACCACATGACATCTCTAAGTCATCTGGGTGTGCAGAAATAATTAGAATGTTTTTCATGCTTAAATTATATCCTATCTGCTAGATACCTGTCAAGGGCTTGTGGCGTACCTAGGTCGTGCATCTTGCTAACGTAGATAGGAACAATGCTTAAGCCATCACTAATAGCATAGTTGTAAACTGGTGCAATATAAAACTCTCCGTTTACCCTGTCATTCCTAGAAATCATTTGTTCAGCATATTTGACAAAATCTTTTCCACGCTTCCAGTAGTGTATTCCCACTAAAGCATCCTCACTAATAGGATCCTTCTCTGCCACTTCAACAACCCTGTTAGCTATCACTCTTGCAAAGGACCATCTATTGCCGCCTGCCTTGAATAGCATAAGTCCACCGTCGTGTGCTTGAGCTAGGCTCAGGTCTGAGGGGTTCCACTCTATCATCTGATCAGAATTCATTATTACAAGCTCTTCATTATTGTTTATATAATCTCTAGCTAATAGTGCACTAACAGCTGGGCCATCTAAAACTCTGTCAACATTTATTACGAAGTAGTTATTTCTTTCCAGCTGGAAGCGTGAGACTGCTATTACCATTCCATCTAGCCCAAGTGATTCTATGGCATGCTCGTACATTGGCTTGCCATTAATTTCTATCAGTGGTTTTGGTAGGCTGTATCTACTGCCAGCAAACCTGCTTCCTGCTCCTGCCATAAGCAGTAGAATATTCACTATGCCCCCAGCTCCATCAAAATCTTTTCAGCAGCATCTAAAAACTTTTCTACATGGTCTGGTCTATCCGAGTGTAGTGGGCACATCGATATAAACAAAGATGCCTCATATATACGTAGCATCTCGTATGAAAGTCCAACAGACTTTATGTATTGCAAGAAATATTCCTGTATCTCTCTGCTATGATTCTCTGGGACATCATTAACTATAAAGTCATATCCACCCAAGATGCACTGGCTCAGCTTAGCCATGTCATAATACTCATCCATCCATATGCTGTCACTGCCCCTTGGATCTATAAATCTAACCATACCGTCTTCACAAAGAATTATGTTTGACAGGCAAAGGTCCCCGTGTGACTCTATGCTATCTATACTATAGGGTGTGATATTAAGAATGTGCTCTTCAAGCCTGTCACAAAGTGGGATGGCACGATCGCCAACAAGGTCAGTCACCCTTGACCTTGCTTTTATTATTGTTGACTGAATCATACTGTTCCAGGAATTAGCTGTCGTCCTTGTATTTCTCTTAGCTGCTTTCTTAAATGAATCTACAGAGTCCACAATCTTTACAAAGTCAGACATCGCCAGGCTTTTAGATGAATAAAGACTTCCTGCGTCTGGAGATCTCCAGAACTTCATCCTATAGCTTGCCCTACCTTCTGAGATAGACAACTGATAGGGCTGAACCATGAAATGCTTTAGATCGTCAGATATACTGTAAAAGTATGCGTGCTCATTAATAATCTTTTCTAAATTTCTGGAAGACTTTATAACTTCATCTCCAGATACAGTAACAGAGTTAAAGCTCCTGGATATAAAGCTTCCATAATCTAAATTAAGTTTATTCATTATGAAAACAATTATACCAGGGTAATGGTGTATAATATTTGTACATGTCAATATTTGCAGAGTTTCAAGCTTATAAGGAGAGTAAGGGTTGCCATGACTGTGAGGTCAGATACCCCCACTATATCCTTGAATTTGATCACCGCCCAGATAAGAAGAAGGTGGACATAGTCTATCGTGTTTTGAAGAAGTATGGTCGGGAAGCTGCTTGGCAAGAGGTTAGTAAGTGCGATGTTGTTTGCTCTAACTGCCACAAGAAAAGAACATATGAAAGAGAGCAACGTGCTAATAGACGATAACTTTTTGCCAGATGCCGCTGTCAGAGACATATCTGATAGGGTAATTATAAATGGCCTAGACATTCCATGGACCCTTGCATATCGAACAGATACCCCAAGTGGGCCATATGCAGTTGATGACCAGAATGTTACCCAGAGCTACCAGTTTGCAGCAGGACTTAGAGAGGGTACTCAGGCCTATGAATATTTTATGCAGGTCTTTAGGGCCTTTACATTGAAGCATAGGATAGATGTTGATAAAATAATCAGGGTTAAGCTAAACTGGTTGCCCAGATCTTTTTCTTCTTCTGGGTACCACACCCCCCACGTTGACTTTGACTCTGAACATAAAGTATTCTTATATTATATAAACAACTCTGACGGTGACACTGTATTTTTTAATGAAACGCTATCCGAACAGGTGCCAGAATCATTTAGCGAAGATGTTAGAGTTAACCCTGTAGCAGGCAGAGGGGTAGTTTTTAATGGCAATGTATACCATGCCTCATCGTCACCAGTAACCAGTGAATTCAGATGTATTCTAAATATTGACTTTGCATAGCTAATAGTTTGACAAATAGTCGTAAAGATTACTTTCCCTGATCCTTCTTGCAACATCCTTACCGTCTCGATTAACTAGGGCAGAGATGCATGCATACTCTACCTCAAGCATTTTAGACATGTCGTGATAGTGATTGTGAAAATTTAAGTGAGCCATTTCATAATTATCTGGATCTTGCGTAACAAGTGGAGTAGCAATTTCAAACAATAGCCTACCAGCTACTTTTGGGTCTGTAAACATTAAGTTCGACAACCCTGCACCAGTAACTCCAGCTATTACCCTGGCAGATCTAAAAACCGATACCTGTTTTTTCATAGACTTAAATTGCTCTGGTCTGACTACCTCAAACCCCATTTCTGCAAATAGCTCGTCCAGGTACTCTTCATTAAAAACTCTTTTGTCATCAGTAATCGCATGAATAGTGTCTAGCTCATACGTTCCGGGCCTTGGCTCTAGCTCTGAGCGGCTTACATATACTTTTTTATTGGGTGGTTGTGGCGAGTCTAGGATAAGGTCTGATAGGGTTTGCATAAGCAAATACTGGTTTTGAGTCTTGGGCGGTGTAGAGTTAATGGTTTTGATAAGGTGAAAGTTATTTGTTAGGATTATTTCGTTCCATGGGACAACATGTACCGTCGCCCCAGATGACCTCAGTGCTTCCACCAGAACAATGACACCGTCTGTATCGTAGCCGATATGGTGTTCTGGAACATAAAAACCTGGATCGGATGACATATCAAAGACGACTATCTCATGCGATGGGTTTATCTTTGACCACGAAAAAAGGAGA
>Ga0209771_1000782_pt1 | contig 21075 bp, 22 predicted proteins | sample SaaInl59LU_5_DNA_FD_184639 | JGI IMG/M metagenome (GOLD analysis project Ga0209771, IMG submission 184639) | Marine microbial communities from expanding oxygen minimum zones in the Saanich Inlet - ESP_59LU_5_DNA (SPAdes) (version 2) | ecosystem: Environmental > Aquatic > Marine > Intertidal zone... | reverse complement strand
CTTTGTCAATAGAGTCTTTTTTTATAGAATCTAATCTGGTTTGTTTTTGTTTGTATAGTTTTCCTTGCTTTTCTATGCTTTCTTTGGCGCTTTCTAATATTTTTTGATACATATCTATTTTAGACATATAATACAAATTACTGTTTTGAAACCTAGCGCTATCAATTTTAAATTTTTTATATACAAGAGGCATGTAATTAATATTTTTTTCAAGATTTTTATTTTTAATAAATTTTGCACTACCAGCAATCACCATTTCTTGCAGTAACAATTGCATACTATCTTTTGGTATAAGATCTTTTGGTTTTTCTAAAATGGTATTACTTGTGCAAGAAAAAATTAAAACAGCACAAAAAATAATGAAAATATGTTTCATTTTATCTATTAAATGTTAGCCTTTTACCTTTAATATCATCATTAAAAACCCCATTATCATATATTAAATTACCATTTACAAAAGTATGTGTAATGCTTGCAGAAAAAGTAGTACCTTCAAAAGGAGACCAACCACATTTATACAAAACATTTTCTTTAGTTACAGTTTGTGGTTTATTAGGGTCTATTAAAACCAAATCTGCATAATAACCTTCTTTAATAAAACCACGTTTTTTAATTTGAAATAATTTTGCAGGATTATGACTCATTTTTTCTACTGCTTTTTCAATCGTAATAACGCCCTCTTTTACTTTTTCTAAAATAGCTGGAACAACATGCTGTACTAATGGGCCACCACTTGGTGCTTTTGTATACACATTGTTTTTTTCTTCTAAAGTATGTGGTGCATGGTCTGTAGCTAAAACATCAATTCTATCATCTAATAAAGCTTTCCATAAACCTTGCCTGTCTTTTTCTGTTTTAACAGCAGGATTCCATTTTATAAAAGTTCCTTTTTCATCATAATCTTGGTCGTTAAACCAAAGGTGATGTACACAAACTTCTGCTGTAATTTGTTTTTCTTCTAGTGGAATATCGTTTCTAAAAAGATGTGTTTCCTTTTCTGTAGAAACATGAAAAATATGCAAACGAGCGCCTGTTTTTTTGGCTAATTCTATGGCTTTAGAGGAAGATATATAGCAAGCTTCTTCGCTTCTAATAATTGGGTGATATTTAATAGGAATATCATCTCCATATTTCTTTTTAAATTCTGCTGTATTTTTTCTGATGGTTGCTTCGTCTTCACAATGTACAGAAATAATCATTTTGGTTGATGAGAAAATCTTTTCTAAAACTTCTACATCATCTACCAACATATTTCCTGTAGAAGAACCTAAAAACAACTTAATCCCAGCCACTTTTTGCGGGTCTGTTTTTAATAACTCCTCTAAATTATTATTGGTGCCACCAAACATAAAAGAGTAATTGGTATAAGAATCTTTACTAGCAATACTAAATTTATTTTCTAACAACTCTTGTGTGGTTGCTTGTGGTACTGTATTGGGTTGTTCTATAAAAGTGGTAATACCACCAGCTACAGCAGCTCTACTTTCTGTAGCAATATTTGCTTTATGCGTTAAACCAGGCTCCCTAAAATGAACTTGATCGTCTATAAAACCAGGTATTAAATACTTTCCATTTGCGTTTATTGTTGTCACATTTTTATCTAGCTGAATTTCTTTAGAAACTTGCTTGATAATTTCGTTTTCTATTAAAACATCTCCTGTAAAGGTTTTATTTTCGTTAACTATTTTAGCGTTTTTTATAAGATAAGTCATCATTTTTAATCTTTTGGTAATCCTTTTAATCTCATTTTTATCACTCCAAAAAGCGCCTCAGAAACAATATTTCCATTCATTTTAGAGGCTCCTAAGTCTCTATCTGTAAAAATTACAGAGACTTCTTTTATCTTAAATTTATGTTTCCAAGCTTTAAATTTCATTTCTATTTGAAATGCATAACCAATAAACTTTATTTTATCTAAGTTAATGGTTTCTAAAACTTTACGTTTCCAGCAAACAAAACCAGCAGTAGTGTCAAAAATGGGTATTCTAGTTATAATACGTACGTATTTTGATGCAAAATATGAAAGTAACAACCTTTTAATATTCCAATTTACTACGTTTACTTGGTTGTTTACATATCTAGAACCTACAGAAACATCTCCACCCTCTTTTGCACAGTCATTATACAATCTTACCAAATCTTTTGGATTGTGAGAAAAATCAGCATCCATCTCGATCATGTAGTCATATTTTTTTGACAAAGCCCATTTAAAACCATGAATGTAAGCAGTACCTAAACCATTTTTTTCTTTTCTTTTTTCTAAAAAAAGTTGGTTTGGAAATTCTTTTGTTAAGTTTTCTACAATAGTGCCAGTTCCATCAGGAGAATTATCGTCTACTACTAAAATATGGAATTCTTTTTCTTCACTAAAAACAGCTCTAACGATGGCCTCTATGTTTTCTTTTTCGTTGTAAGTAGGAATGATGACTAACGCGTCTGACATAAATTAAATTTCATGTGATATAGTACAAATATACATTTTTTAATTACTAATTTTGTGTTAATCTTACCAAGAAAACAGAAGTGCAAGCATTAGAAAAAATAGTAATTAATAGAAATTGGATTATATTAATAATACTTTTATTATTGATTTTAATTGTGTTATTAAAATCCTTAAATAAAGAACGTTTAAAAGGTTTTGTTTTTGTTTTATTTAATAAGAATTTTATAACTACCGAAGCAGACGATAACCCTTCTTTTTTTAATGGTTTTAACCTTTTGTTATTTTTATTTTCTACAATAACCCTATCTTTAACAATTAGCTTTTTGTTAGATACAAAAAGTTACCTTTTTGATACTACTTTCTCTTCTTTTTTAATCGTTTTTACAATTGTTTTAAGTTATTTTCTGCTTAAAAAGTTTCTAGAATTTTTATTGGTTAGGCTTTTTCTAATCCAAAAACAGCTACTGTTTTATACAATTTCTAAAACTAGTTACCTTTATACCATCAGTTTTGTATTGTTTATTGTATATATTTTAACTGTCTATAGTGCTTTAAAAGCGAGTGTCTTACTTTATAGCACGCTTTTTTTGTTAGTAATTCGTTTTATAGCTCACATTGTAATTAACAAAAAGCTGATTTTTAGCAAGTTGTTTTATTTTATTTTGTATATTTGCGCCCTCGAAATAGCACCGCTATTTTTATTATTTAAATTGATACTTTAAATTAAAAAACAAAAGCGTATGAAAGTGAAAACTATTTTAGTATCGCAACCTGAGCCTAAAACAGAAACTTCCCCTTATTTTGAATTGTCTAGCAAACAGAAAGTAAAAATAGACTTTAGATCTTTTATTCATGTAGAAGGGATTCCTGTAAAAGAGGTAAGATCTCAAAAAGTGGATCTTAAAAACTTTACTGCTATTATTTTAACAAGTAGAAATGCTGTAGATTATTTCTTTAAAATTGCAGAAGAAATGCGTTTTAAAGTGCCAGATGATATGAAATATTTTTGCCAGTCAGAAGCTGTTGCTTATTACCTACAAAAATACGTAGTGTACAGAAAGCGTAAGATTTATGTTGGTAACAGAACGTTTCCTGAGTTAACAAAGTTGATTAAAAAACATAAAACAGAAAACTTTTTATTACCATCTTCTAACAAATTAAAACCATTAATTCCCCATGAATTAAATGCATTAGGTGTAAAATGGACTCGTTTAGATTTGTATAGAACTGTAGTAAGCGATTTATCGGATTTAGAAGATGTTTTTTACGATATTTTAGTATTTTTTAGCCCTTCTGGTATCGAATCTTTATTACAAAATTTCCCAGACTTTAAACAGAACAATACTAGAATTGCCGCTTTTGGTAACTCTACAGTAAGTGCGGTTACAGCAGCTGGGTTTAAATGTGATATAAAAGCGCCAGCGCCAGAAACGCCTTCTATGACAATGGCATTGGAAAAATATATTAAAGAAGCAAATAAGAAATAACAACTCTTTTACAATATTTTAAATCAAAACCGAACAGTAATGTTCGGTTTTTTTTGTCTTAAAAAAGTTTTTTAAAGTTGATTAATTTTTAGATAAATTTAAATTTAAGCAAATAAAGTAGCAAATGCTTCTTCAATCTTACCAACTAAAATCAATTTAATTCCATTATTTTTAGAAGAAATCTTATTGTATTTAGAGGCTACAAAACTTTTATAACCCAACTTTTCTGCTTCTGTAATACGTTGGTCTATTTTAGAAACAGGTCTAATTTCTCCTGCCAAACCAACCTCTGCAGCAAAACATACATTGGGGTTAATTGCAATGTCTTGGTTGGATGATAAAATAGCTGCAACAACAGCTAAATCTATGGCAGGATCATCTACGTTAATCCCTCCAGTAATGTTTAAAAATACATCTTTTGCACCTAATTTAAAACCAGCTCGTTTTTCTAAAACAGCCAATAACATATTTAATCTTTTTAGATTGTAACCTGTGGTAGAACGTTGTGGTGTACCATAAACTGCTGTAGAAACCAAGGCTTGAATTTCTATCATTAAAGGTCTAACTCCCTCTAAGGTTGATGCAATTGCTGTTCCGCTTAAATCTGCATCTTTTTTAGAAATTAGTATTTCTGATGGATTTGTAATTTCTCTCAAACCATTAGAAAGCATTTCGTAAATTCCTAATTCTGAAGTAGAACCAAATCTGTTTTTCTGGCTTCTTAAAATTCTATAGGTGTGATTTCTATCGCCTTCAAATTGTAAAACCACGTCTACCATGTGTTCTAAAATTTTAGGACCAGCAATGTTTCCTTCTTTATTAATATGACCAATTAACAAGACAGGTGTTGCAGTTTCTTTGGCAAATTTAATCAATTCTGCAGAGGTTTCTCTAATTTGAGAAATGCTTCCAGGAGAAGCTTCAATAGAATTGGTATGTAAGGTTTGTATAGAATCTATAACCAAAACTTCGGGTTCGGTTTCTTCTATGTTTTTAAATATTTGTTGGGTATTGGTTTCTGTTAAAATTAAACAATTAGAATTTTGGGCAGCCAAACGTTCTGCACGCATTTTAATTTGAGACTGACTTTCTTCACCAGAAACATACAGCACTTTTTGACTGATATTTAAAGCAACTTGTAGCAGTAAGGTAGATTTTCCTATACCAGGTTCACCACCTAAAAGTGTTACAGAGCCTTTTACCAAACCACCACCTAAAACTGTGTCTAATTCGTTGTTATTGGTAACAACCCGTTCTTCTGGATTTAGAACAATGTCTGCAATTTTTAACGGTTTGTTTATAGTTTGCTTTGCTGTTGTAGCTTGTTTCCAAACGCGTTTTTCTGCTGTCTGAATCACTTCTTCTACAATAGTATTCCACTCTTTACAGGCACCACATTGCCCAATCCATTTTGCGTGTTGGGTACCACAGTTTTGACAGAAAAAAGTTGTTTTGGTTTTAGCCATTTTATTTAGTTGCAAAGTTTGAAAGCTGTAAAGTTACAAAGTAAAGTTAGATTATAAATAGCTATTTTTTATAACTTGATATTGTAATAATTTATTTATAAAAAAATAATTGATCCTTCAGGTTTTTAAAACCTGAAGGGTCTTGTAAATTGAAAAGGTTTTAGCTCTTAAATAAAAAAAAGTAATTCGGAATTTTTATAAGCTGGCAAATAGTTGCGTTAGCGATTGAACGACTTGTTTGAGCTCTTTTTATTTGATAAAATAAAAAAGCGAGTAGTGAAAGCGCGACTTGATCCTGAACGCTTTCAGGATAAAGAAACGCCCAAAAATTATTTTTCCTTATTGTAAATTGGTAATAATAAAAATGCCAAACCACCAAAAACAACAATCATTGCTGTTTGTGCTGTCCACATAATCCAACCAAAGGCGGTTGCAGGTTCTGTAGGGATGTTAAATAAAGCCAATGCACCTGCTACTGCAATTGGGTATAAACCAATTCCGCCATTTGTAGCAGCAATAGAAAAGCCGCCAGCAATAAAACCTATTAAAATACCACCAAAAGGAACCTCTAAACCTTTAATTGCAGGGATTGTTGCCCAAAACATGGCGACATACATTATCCAAATAAAAACGGTGTGAAAAATAAAAGCCCACTTGTTTTTCATTTTAAAAATGCTTGTCACACCTTCGATTAAACCTGTTATAAAGGTTTTAATTTTTAATAAAAAACCAGATTTTGCTTTTTTTACAAAAGAGGTAAAAATAAAAAAACCAATTACTAGAATTATTGATCCAATAATCATTTTTGTGGGATCGAAATTTTTGGTTAGGAGTTCGTAAATAAAATCAAATTGCACAAAAAGCGTAATGGCAATAATGGAAAGCATCATAATTAAATCTGCAATACGTTCTGCTACAATGGTTCCAAATCCTTTTTCAAAAGGAATTTCTTCATATTGTGTCATTACTGTGGCTCTAGAGATTTCTCCAGCTCTTGGCAATGCTAAATTAACTAAATACCCAACTAAAACAGCCAAAACACTATTGGTAAATTTGGGCTTAAAACCTAAAGGTTCTAGTATAAATTTCCACCTGTATGCTCTAGATAAATGACTTAAAATACCAAAGAAAAGGCCTAATAAAATCCAACCATAATTGGCTTCTTTAAAATAATTTCCTAAAGTTTCTAAAGAGATTTTAGACAAAGAATACCAAACTAAAAAACCTCCCAATAAGAGAGGTAAAATTGTTTTTAAAGTTTTTTTAATGTTCAAAATTAGGTAAGGGTATTGTCTTTTTCGTTCGGAAATACCAATGATGGTTTAAATGTTTTAGCCTCTTCAAAATCCATAAATCCATACACTATTAAAATCAACACATCGCCAACAGCAACTCTTCTTGCTGCAGCACCATTTAGGGTAATTTCTCCACTACCTCTTGGTCCTGGAATGGCGTATGTTTCTAAACGCTCGCCATTATTGTTGTTTACAATTTGAACGCGTTCTCCTTCTATAATGTTGGCTGCATCCATTAAATCTTCATCTATGGTAATGCTTCCTATATAATTTAAATCTGCACCTGTAACTTTTACACGGTGGATTTTAGATTTTACTACTTGTACTAACATGTTGCAAAAATACTCTTTTTTTATTATTGTTATTTTAAGCGAATGTTGTCAATCAATCTAATTTTTCCTGCAAATACTGCCATAAAAGCACGATATTTTTTGCCAGATTCTTTCTTTTCTACTGTTTCTAATGTTTTTTCTTCAGCAATGGTAAAATATTCTAATTCTAATAAAGGTTGTTTTTTAAACTCATTTTCTACCCATTCGTTAATTTCAGTAATATTTTTTGCACCAATTTTTCTTTGTACCTTTTTTAAAGTTTTGTAAATAAAAGGAGCTGCTTCTCGTTGTTTTTTAGATAGACGAATATTTCTAGAACTCATTGCCAAACCGTCTTCTTCTCTAAAAATAGAACATCCTTTTATTTTTACAGGAAGTCTATTTTTTTTGACCATTTTTTTAATGATTTGCAATTGCTGAAAATCTTTTTGCCCAAAATATGCCCGGTTTGGTTGTACAATTTCGAAGAGCGTTTTTACAATTGTGGCTACACCATCAAAATGTCCAGTCCTAAATTTTCCTTCCATTTGGTTTTCTAAACCATCAAAATTAAATTTGTTGGAAACAATGTTTTCTGCATAAATTTCTTCTACAGAAGGCGTAAAAACGATATCACAAGAAATTGTATCTAGTAATTTAATATCATTTTCTAGTGTTTTAGGATATTTTTTTAAATCTTCTACATTATTAAATTGGGTTGGATTTACAAAAATACTTACCACAACAACATCATTTTTCTTTTTTGCAGTAGATATTAAAGATAAATGCCCTTGATGCAAAGCTCCCATTGTTGGAACAAAACCAATAGATTTATTTTTTGCCTTATAACTTAAAATACAACCTGTTAAATCTTTCTTTGTAGAAAAAATATTCATGTTTGAAAAATTGATATTGCGTGCAAACTTACCATTTTAACACGATATTTGCATATTAATTTGTATTTTTGCCAATCTCACAAAAGAGTTTGATTTAATGAAGGACAAGAGAATATTATTTGTTTCGTCTGAAGTAGTACCTTACTTACCAGAAACAGAATTATCGTCAACCGCATTTAATGCTGCAAAAAACGCGCATTCTAAAGGAGTACAAACCAGAATTTTTATGCCAAGATTTGGCGTTATTAATGAAAGAAGACATCAATTACATGAAGTAATTCGTCTTTCTGGAATGAACCTTGTTGTAAATGATATGGATATGCCATTAATTATAAAAGTGGCTTCGATACCAAAAGAAAGAATGCAAGTTTATTTTATAGATAACGAAGAATATTTTAAAAGAAAAGCCGTTTTTACAGATGAAGATGATACTCTTTTTGAAGATAATGATGAGCGTGCTATTTTCTTTGCAAAAGGCGTTATAGAAACGGTAAAAAAATTAAATTGGGCACCAGATATCATTCATGTTCATGGTTGGATGGCGTCTTTATTACCCCTTTATTTAAAAGAGTTTTATAATGAAGAACCACTTTTTACAGATAGTAAAATTGTAACTTCTATTTATAATAATGGTTTTGAAGGTTGTTTAAATAAAGCTTTGGCAGATAAAGTTACTTTCGATTTAAATGAAGCAAAAAAAGCAGCAACAATACAAATACCTAACCATACTAATATATTAAAAAGTGCCATAGAAAATTCTGATGCAATTATTTATGGTAGTGAAGATGTTTCTGAAGAATTAACTTCTTTTGTAGAAGAAAAAGAAATTCCTTTTTTAGGATTTCAAGAAGAAAATCTAAAAGAAAATTATTTAAATTTTTATGCTGACTTAGTGTCGGAAAATTAATTGGTTTATGGTGAAAAAAATTCTTAGAAAAAGCGCCTTTTTAGGTGTATTAATATTCGTTTTATCTGCTGTTATTTCTTGCGAAGAAGACTTTACAGATATTAAAAGTGGGGTAGTAAGTAATACAAAATTTATAACCAAAGACACAATTTTAGATATTGTAGTTTCTAATGCACCAGTAGATAATGTTAGAGCAGATGGTTTAACATTAACAGCAACACCATTTTTTGGTTTTCAAGGGCAATATTTGCTTGGTACTTATATAAATGATGATTTTGAAAATATAGAAGCTTCTATTATTTCACAAGTTCTTATAAATACCAGCTTAGAAGTTTCACCATATAGCAATCCTGATAATTTAGCTTTTGAAACCACAATAGATACAGCTTATTTAAGATTGCCATATTACGCAACTTTAGAATCAAATACAGACAGACCAGTTTATACTTTAGATTCTATTGTTGGTAATAAAGACTTGCCATTTACATTAAATATTTATGAGTTAGACACTTATTTAAATATATTAAATCCTGCAGATCCTTCAAAAACCAACGTTTTTCTTTCAGATACAGATTATGATGTAAAACCCAACCCTTTAAATGAGTTTGCTGATATTGATTTTACTCCAACTGCTAATGATACTTTAGTTATCATTAAAAGAAGAAATAGTTTAGGAGACTTGTTTGAAACAGATACCATAAAATATACTTCTGGTGTAACTTCTGAAATTTCAAGACCAATGGCAATTATTCCTTTAAAAAAGAGTTTTGCAAAACAAGTATTTGTAGATAATTATGGGTCATCAAATTTTGAATCTCAACAAGCATTTAACGATTATTTTAGAGGTATTAAAATAGAGGCAAAAGAAATAAACCATGCTTCTGGAGAAAAAGGAGGCGCTTTAATTTCTTTTAATTTAAGAAACTCTAATACACAGGCATCTACATCATCCATAGAGGTCTATTATACAAATACTTATTTTAAAGCAAATAGTACTGAAATAGATACTGTTATAAAAGTAAATCATACCTTTCAGTTAGGTGGTATAGCAAACAATAAATTTGAAATGACCAATAGAACCTATCCTATTACAAACGAAGTTCGTTTGCAAGGTGCAGCTGGCTCTGAAGCTAAGGTAGAGGTTTTAAATGGAAATGAATTGGCAGATTTAAAAGCTAAAAATTGGTTAATAAACGACGCTTCATTAACTTTTTACATAAATAAAGACATAGATACTACAGACGTACCAAACAAATTATTTTTATACAAAAAAGGTATCGATGCTAATGGAAACTCAATACAAAGCTTTGTAAAAGATGTTTATACAGAAACGGCTTTTTTTGGAGGCAATTTAATTAGAGAAAGTGGTAAAGTAGATCGTTACAATTTTAGAATAACAGATTATGTGTCAGACTTGCTAAGTGGGGAAACTACTTACAACCCTCCTTTAAGATTAAAAGTTTTTAATACTTCAGATACACAAATAAACGACACTATTTTTAGAAATTTTAGTTGGAACCCAAAAGCAGTCTCTCTTTTAAATGGCGATAAAGCTGCAAACGGAGAAACAAGAAGAGCTAAATTAAAAATTTCTTACACAGAAAAACCATCAAATTAATCAACCAAAATTATAAATATTAATTTTTATGTGTGGAATTACAGGATACATAGGTTTTAGAGATGCATATCCAATAGTAATAAATGGATTAAAGAGACTAGAATATAGAGGGTATGATAGTGCAGGAATCATGATGTATGATGGCAATAACATCCATTTATCTAAAACCAAAGGGAAAGTTTCTGATTTAGAGGTTATTACAAATAAAGAAAAGGAAAGAAAAGTAGGTAAAATAGGTATGGGTCATACACGCTGGGCAACACATGGTGTACCAAATGATGTAAACTCTCACCCTCACTTTTCTGAATCTAGTAATTTGGTTATTGTACACAATGGTATAATAGAAAATTACGATACTTTAAAAAAAGAATTAATATCTAGAGGTTATACTTTTAAAAGCGATACAGATACCGAAGTACTTGTAAACTTAATAGAAGAAGTAAAAAAACAGGAACAATGCAAGTTAGGTAAAGCAGTTCAAGTAGCATTAAATAATGTTATTGGCGCTTATGCAATTGCTGTTTTTGATAAAACAAAACCAAACGAATTGGTTGTTGCAAGATTAGGAAGCCCAATTGCAATTGGTGTTGGAGAAAATAATGCAGAGTTTTTTGTAGCTTCAGATGCATCACCATTTATAGAATATACCAAAGAAGCTATTTATCTAGAAGATGAAGAAATGGCTATTATCAAACTAGACAAAGGTATTAAGGTTAGAAAAATAAAAGACGACTCTTTAGTTGACGCAAACATCCAAGAACTACAAATTAGTTTAGATCAAATAGAAAAAGGGGGTTACGATCACTTTATGTTAAAAGAAATTTATGAGCAACCAAAAGCGATAATAGATACTTATAGAGGAAGAATGTTACCAGGTGAAGGCATTATTAAAATGTCTGGTATAGATGATCATATTCAGAAGTTTTTAAATGCAGATAGAATAATAGTTGTTGCCTGTGGTACTTCTTGGCATGCAGGGTTGGTAGGCGAGTATCTTATAGAAGATATGGCACGTATACCTGTAGAAGTAGAATATGCTTCTGAATTTAGATATAGAAACCCAATTATTACATCTAAAGATGTTGTAATTGCTATTTCACAATCTGGAGAAACTGCAGATACTTTAGCTGCCATAAAACTAGCAAAGTCTAAAGGCGCTTTTGTTTTTGGTATTTGTAATGTTGTTGGATCTTCTATTGCAAGAGAAACGCATGCAGGAGCTTACACACATGCAGGACCAGAAATTGGTGTTGCTTCTACCAAAGCTTTTACAACCCAAATAACTGTTTTATCTCTAATTTCTTTAAAATTAGCAAAAACAAAAGGCACTTTATCAAATTCTGCTTTTAGAATGTACCTGCAGAAAATGCAGTTAGTTCCTAAAAAAATAGAAGCACTTTTAACGATAGATGATAAAGTGAAAGAAATTGCATCCGTTTATAAAAATGCAAAAAACTGTTTGTATTTAGGTAGAGGTTTTAACTTTCCTGTAGCTTTAGAAGGCGCTTTAAAGTTAAAAGAGATTTCTTATATACATGCAGAAGGTTACCCAGCTGCAGAGATGAAACATGGGCCTATTGCATTGATAGATGAAAACATGCCAATATTTGTAATTGCAACTAACAAAGGTCATTACGAAAAAGTGGTTAGTAACATACAAGAAATTAAGTCTAGAGCAGGTAAAATTATTGCTATTGTTACAGAAGGAGACACACAAGTTAAAGAAATAGCAGATCATGTTATAGAAATACCAGAAACAGAGGAGGCTTTAACACCACTCTTAACAACCATACCTTTGCAGTTGTTATCTTATCACATAGCTGTAATGTTAGGTAAAAATGTAGATCAACCTAGAAATTTAGCCAAATCTGTTACCGTGGAGTAGGATTAAGTGTTTGTTATTCTTACCCCTCAATTACACACATAACATTCACAATATCAGTTATTACCACTAAACTATGGGAGTCAAATTATAGTGAATATCAACAATATTTGTTTGATAGAATTAGAGGACATAAGGAACATTTTCTTACCCCTATTGGTTATCGTAAGATATCTCAAATACTGAACGGAGAGGGTTTAAAAACACCTCGTGGGAGTGTGTTTAAGAACAACCACGTTCATTCCATTTATAAGAAAGGTTTAATTCGTGAAGAACGAATGAATAGAAAGGATATAGTTGAGGTTAAGGATTTCAAAGTTCAAAGAATTGAAAACCCAACAAAGGAATTTATTGAATCTGTCTGGGATAAAATCCATGTATTATGATGAGGTTTCTTAAATTTTTTTAATTAAACAGAAGTATATCAACCTTTCAAATTAATCTATTAAATCCCCATTGGGGAAAAAATTAACTCCGATATAAAAACGGGTCAGACCACCCTTTTAGAAAAAAGTAATTCTCTCAGTTACAAGAAACCTCCTATTCCATTCAACTTGCACAAGAATATATTCTTCAATATATTCGTTTTATGAAAGTAAACATCTCTAAACTATCTCATCATCCTAAAAATCAAGAAATCTATGATTTATCTTCTATTGAAGAACTAATGGAGAGTATTTCTGAAGTGGGGTTACTCCAACCAATAGTTATCGACCAATATTTCCAAATTATAAGTGGTAATCGAAGGTTTGAATCTATTAGACGATTGGGTTGGGATGAGGTTGAAGTAATTAAAAGAGAGGTTAAGGGTGGAGAAGAAGAATTATTGTTAATTCATTACAATAAACAACGAATTAAGAGTTTTAAAGAACTTATCAATGAATACCTAATACTTGATAGATATTATAGAAAAGGACAAGGGAGAAGGACGGATTTAACTTCTGTTAAATCTAACAGAGGTTCTTCAAGGGATATGGTTTCTAAAGAATTAGGAATATCTTCTTCTCAGTTAAGAAGATTAGTATTCATCCATAAAAACAAACCAGAATATATTGAACTTTTAGATAAGGGTATTTTAACGGTTAATCAATCTTATCTTCAAATTCAGAGGGAAATTAAAGAAAAAGAATCTAAAAAACCTACTTCTTCAAAATCAGAAAGTTTAGTAAAATCGAATTGGAGGTTTTATCAGAAATCCTCTGATGATATGTGTGAACTAAATGAAGGTGAAGTTCAAACTATTTTTACTTCTCCCCCTTATTGGAATAAAAGAACCTATTCTGAAGAGAAAGGATTAGGGAATGAAAAAACATCTGAAGAGTTTGTAGTACATCTTTCTGAACATTTAAAAGATTGTAAAAGAGTATTAAAAGATAGAGGAAGTTTCTTTCTTAATTTAGGTGATACTTTTTATAATGGAAATCTCCAAAATGTTCCTCATAGAGTAATACTAAAACTTAAAGAACAAGGATGGATACTTCGAAATACTATTATCTGGTCTAAAACCAATCCAAAACCCTCTTCTTCAAAATCTAATCTAACTCCTTCTTATGAGTTTATCTTTCATTTGGTAAAATCAATGGAGTATGATTATTACCCAACGTTAACAAAACTATCCGATAAAACCAAAGCGTCTCTACCTCCAAGACATAGAAGTGTTAATGGGGAGTATTCAAAATCAATAACACCTTATTTACCTAACACGAATGGTAAAAATATGGGAGATTACTGGAATGAGGATATCGTGAGAACTTCGGTTGCAAATCAGAAACTAAATATTCAAGGAGAACACCCTGCTCCGTTTCCAAATGAAATCATAACCTTACCTATTCTTCAAACTTCTAAAGAGTTTGAAATGGTGTTAGACCCTTTTATGGGAAGTGGGACAACTGGAAGGATTTGTGATAAACTAAGAAGAAATTTTGTTGGGTATGATTTGAAGGTGTTTTAAAAAACGATAACCTATCAAATAAATGATAGGTCATCAGTCTCAAATAATCACTTCTCTTTTTCACTAAAAGTTTATAATAGTTTTTTCATCACTTTAATCATATTGATGAAATTTTATTTTTTTATAAATCTACGAACTAATTGTCCCCTTATATCAGTGAATTTTATTAGATAAATACCCCTTTTAAGGTTATTAATATCTATTTCACTTGACGTCATTTTTGATAATACTAACTTACCTAATATAGTATAAATTGAAACTTTAGTTTTCTTCTGTAATCCTTGAATGATTAATTTATCATCTACAGGATTTGGGTAAATTTTTAAAATATTATTAATGTTATCATCAACTGAAAGACTCGATTCTACATTTACTGTTCGGGTTACCTCTACTGATACATTACCATTCGCATCACTAACATTGTAAGTAACTGTATATGTACCTACAACTGATGTGTCTACATTATTTACCGTAACAATAGATTCTGTAATATCGCCATCATAGTTGTCTTCTGCTGTTGCTCCTGCATCACTGTAGGTAGTTCCTACTTCTAATGTAACTGTCGATTCCCCCTCTAGTGTAATGACTGGAACTGTAGTGTCTACTATTTGTACTGTTCGGGTTACCTCTTCTGCTACATTACCATTCGCATCACTAACATTGTAAGTAACTGTATATGTACCTACAACTGATGTGTCTACATTATTTACCGTAACAATAGATTCTGTAATATCTCCATCATAGTTGTCTTCTGCTGTTGCTCCTGCATCACTGTAGGTAGTTCCTACTTCTAATGTAACTGTCGATTCTCCTTCTATGGTAATGACTGGAACTGCAGTGTCTTCTACATTTGTTATAAAATTTGTTATGTAAAATCTACTAGAATTTACATCTACAACATCATAAAGGTTATCTTGATTTAAATCAATAAAAATATACTGACCTTTGTATCCAATTTCGTCAATATTAAACTTAACAGGATGAAACCTACCGTTTTCTTGAATGAAAATAATTTTTTGTTCGTTACTATTGTAATGTTCGAGTGTTTCAACTATTAAATCAGAATCACCATCATTATCTATATCCTGGAAATATTGGCCTTTTCCTAAATAATCCTTAGTAATAAAATCTTTTCCAAATAAGTACTCAGTAACATCATCTGTATTTGGAGAAGATAAATTATATGATACGAGTTTAAACTCATTATTTGACGAATGAAATCTAACAAATAAAATGTTATTTTCTCCAATTTTAGAAATGTTAGTCATATCTTCGTTTTCAGCTATACTCCAATCACTCCCCATAGAGAACTCTCCAATTAATTCTTTTTCACTAAAATCAATCTGATCCATAGAATTTTCATACCCTGAATATTTATGAATTCTATAAGTATTTGTTGAACCACGAGAAACACTAAGAGTTATTAAATCTTTAAACTCATCTTCATCGAAATGAATGTTATAAACATCATTAAATTTATCTTCTGAGGTAGTAATTTCTCTTATGAATTCATGTCTTCCTTTTTCAGTGTCATAATCATAAAACGCCATTTGTTTATCATAAGTAAGAACCGCTATTTCTTTACTCATATCTTCATCAATTTGAATCGGTTTTTGTAATGAAGTATTACTATATTTTTGGTTGTTATAAGTAAAATCTAAGGAATCAATTTTAAATCCATTATCATTTTTATAGTATAAAAAATCAGGTCTATTGTGTGTTCCGTTATAAAAGGGAGGTTGTGTATTATCATCACCATGATAATTCCCAGTTGGTATGAAAATATCCAATGAATCATCATTATTAAAATGACCTACTTCTGGTGCATTTGCATTTGGTTCTCCTTTAATTTCAATAACATTGTTTAAGGATATCTCAACCACTTCATTTGTAATATCAAATGAAAAAACACCTATACGAGCTATTCCTATAGGTCTTTCTGTATGATAAAACATCGTAACATAGTCTAATTTACCATCATTATCAAAATCAATAATATCATAACCTTGATTAAACATGTAATAAAACCAACTACCAGTTGGGTTCATAAAAGGGTTTACAAAATCACGAAACTCATTTGTTCCGGGAATCTCTTGGATGTTAAAATATATAATGTATGGATCCTGTAATTCATCATCACAAATATCACCTATTCCATTATTATTTGTATCTATTTGTTGTGGATTGTAAAAATTGGGACAATTATCCTCACTATCGATAATACCATCATTATCCAAATCATTATAAATTTTAAAATGATTAACATCGAAACCTAATTTATCATTATTTTCAATTTGATAATTACCAAAAAATGAGAAACAAATTATTGGAATTATATTTAAAAAAAGATTCATAATTATTAATTAATAATTTACAAAATTATAATATGTTTGTATTAATTGAAAATACTTCAATATAATGCGACTAATATTCTTTTTCATTCCTTTCATTTGTTTTTCTCAACATTCAGTCTTTAAAGACTCATTAGAATTTATAGACTTAAATAATTACCAGTCAGAATTTAAACCCATAAGACCTCAAGAATTAGAATTAATAAAAGTATCAGGAATAAGTTATTTAATAGATAAGTTTGGTGGTAATATATTTGTTTTAGAAAATGACCGATTAAAAAGAATAGATAATTCATATCGACATAGGTCACAAATTGAATCTAATATTTTTAGTTATAATGATACTATATTTAGACATGGAGGTTACGGTTTTTGGGAAACAAGAGACTTATTAACTTTCTTTGATTTTAAAACAAATGAATGGGAAATTAAACAAAATAAAAACAAGGGAACAAAAAAATACTCTCACCTAATCACAATAAAAAATAATAAATTAATAACTTTTGGAGGTTTTCTAAAAGATGATTCATTAAATTCTATTGAAACTAAATCAAATTCAGTTTACTCATATGATTTTCAGAAAAATGAATGGACAAATTTAGGGGTTTCTAAATATCATTTTTCTAAAAATGACAATATTATTGATATCGGAGATGATAAAAAAATTATTATTCGAAAAGATATAAAGGACACTATTTTTTTAATTAAACCATTTGAAAATAAGATTGAATTTTACAAATCAAATAATTTTACAAGAAATATTAAATCTAACAAAAACTTAAAATCATTTTATAAAGACAGTGTTTTTCATTTAATATCAAATATTCATGTAAAAAATAAATTAGAGATTAATAAAAGATTTTACGATGAATTCTTATCAAATAAATTTGGAGAGGATGGGTTTGTCTCCAAAAAAAACAACTACCTAATTGAAATTTTAGTAATCCTCTTTTTAATTGTTTTCATTTTAATTTATTTCAAAAAACCTAAAACTAAAAAAAACAGAAAAATTCTAATATTAAATAACAAATCTGTTCATTACAAAAAAAGAAAAATTGAAATCTCAGATTACGATTTGAGTATTATTAATTTGTTAAAAAAGAATAACGAATTTAAAATTATAGATTTAATGAGTATTTACAAAAACTCAGAATTAAATTATAATCATCAGTTAAGAATAATGAACAAAATAATTAATGATTTAAATAATAAAATAAAAACTTTAATGGATTTAAAAAAACCTTTTATAATAATGGAAAAGTCATATTTGGACAAAAGAATAAAGGTTTACAAATTAAATAATCAAGTAACGATTAAATAAAACATTTAACCTCTGTTAAATCTAACAGAAGTTGATTCTCAAAAACATCCTCTTTATTTCGATTTATAAACTTCATTCCCAATTTTAGAGTATACTTCATTTTACTAATCTCATTTTGTGAATTTACACTCAATATAGTTGTATATATTAATATATTTTCGTAATTTAAGGGTGTTTGATTATTAATCCTAATATTGCGAATTATGAAAGTATTTTTATCAAGAGTTTCCACTGATGAACAAAGTGAATTAAGACAGATTCAAAATGTAGAAGGATTTGATAAAGTTATCATAGATAAATGTAGTGGACTAGTTCCTTTATGGGAACGACCAAACATTATTAAAAACAAAATTAAGAAGTTAGTTGATAACGGAACTATCAAACATATTGAGGTTCACTCTATCGATAGATTAGGAAGGGATACACTTTCGGTATTATCTGTTTGGAAGGAACTGACCGAAAAAGGTGTTAGAGTTGTTTGTAGAAACCCAAACTTCCAAAACCTAAATGATTCAGGTGAAAAAGATTACTTCTCTGAATTATTATTGAACATTCTTTCTACTATGAGTTCATTTGAGAAATCAATGATTAAATCTCGACAAATGGAAGGGATTCGTATCACTCAGAAAACGAATCCAGAAAAATATAGTGGTAGAAAACAAAACACTAAGGAATCTACTCTTAAATTCTTAACCAAACATTCTAAAGTGGTTGAGTATTTAGAAAAAGGAATGAAAGGTATTGAGATTTCTAAGTTATGTGATGTTTCTCTAAACACAATTACTAAGGTTAAGAAAAACCTTAAACTTCAAGAAAAAGTATATGAGTAAAAAGAAGAAACAAAATAGAAAAATCAGAGATAGTTATGAAACTATTACTCTGAAAGAATTAGAAGAAAAAGGATTAGTTTCTAAAAACTTCCACTTGTTCGATAGTATAGATATGAATGAGTACCAACTTAAACATAAAACTGATTGGTGGAAGAGAATGAGTTACTAACCCATTCCTTCAATATATTTATTTTTTAAAAGTTTATTCTCCAATTGTTTAATTCTAAACTCTAATTCGTTAATTTTAGATTCAAACATTTCAACGTTTGAAGTTTTGATAGGGTTTGAATCTTCTTTTAGATGTTTATTCTCCCATTTATCTTTAAATTCAGGTAAATGGAATCCATACTTCTCATATATTGGATTCCATATTTCTAAAAGTTCATAATCAGTTAAATTAGAATCTAATCCATTTGTAATTCCTCTATTTATTTTTTCTTCTTCAGTTAAATTAATTGAATTAAATATTTTATTCAAATACACTTCCGATTTACTAATAAGTTCTTTCCGATTCTTTCGAGATAGTTTTTCATTACATTGAATGTAAAAATTAAACCCTTCGAACTTTCGTCTGGAAGGAGTTCCATTATTTCTAATAACCTTATATTTTTTCATTTCTATATTTCATTTCAAATATTTCTTTTTCCATTTCATATTTTTCTAATACATCATAAAAACACTCCATAGTGTATTCTTTAATCTCTTTCATTGTGTGAACTCCTCCAAAGATTTCTTCTAATTCTTCTTCGAAATAAGATTCTTCAACTTCCTCCATAAAGTCTTCAAATTCATAATAAATTCTTTCCCATGTTGATTGAATTGGTAATCCCATATCATCCTCTTTTCTTATTAAATCCTCCACAACTCTTTCAATAATTTCTTTTACTTCTTTTCTCATTTTATTTGTTTTTTATTTGATTAAACTCTCACTCATTAACTATACTTAATTTAACTGAAATTAAGTAAGAAATATTTTTTTTATCCTACCAATTTAAATTGATTCTTATACAAAGTTGACTTTAGTTTCCCAAGTTCATCTCTTAGTAAATAAAAATGTTTTCGAGATGATTTAAAGTAACCAATCGGTTTTATAAACTTAGAATCTATATGTGATTGATTTATTACTGAATGAAGAGGAGATGTAAATTCATTTATCTCTTCTGAGGTAACTTCACCATTTATACCTTTTGAATCAATTTCTAAAACAACCATTTTAATATCCTTAACTCCAAAACCCAACTGACTATACCCTATTTGATTCCAAATTAAAGGAGAGTCACTCTCAATAGTCCAAGTTTTTAATTCCTTAATCTTCTAATCATTCTTATATCAAACAAGAGTTCTTCCAAATCCTCTTTTTTTTCATCACAACTCTCATCACGGAGTATCCTAACATTATCCTCCAAACCATAGAGTTCCTTAATACTCATTTTATTCAAATCGTGTCGACTAATTTCTGTTGTCATAATCTTAATTTGTAATTCTACATCTGTCATATCCTTTAAATTTTAATTGTTTCTAATTCACTAAACGGATTGTTCCAAGGAGAATATTCATCACCTTCTAATCCCCACTTATCAAAATCTTTGATGTTTGGAAAATGTTCTTCAAGAAGTAATTCTAAAACACTCATTTGAAAGGAATAATTTTCTTCGGTGGGGTTTTCATATAATTTCTCCCCAAGAATATTTCTGACTTTATCTAACTTTACTAATCCACCTATTTTTTCAAGGTGTGTAGATTTAATCTTACCACTCTCACAACTTAATACCCAACCTCTTTTCAGGTTTTCGGTATATCTATACCATCTTGATGGGATTGAATTATAATTTTCATTTGATTTCTGATAAAGAGGAAGTTTATTTCCCCATGTTACTTTTACACTCATAATATTTTGTGTTTTATACCCACCGGTTTTTAATTAAATAATTTTGTTCTCTTTTCTTTATTGAGGGTTAGAATCTCACTCCCTCACTAACAATACTATAGTTAGTACTCATTTTACTTACACACTAATTTTATTTTTAGTGTTGGTAATTTTATTAATTCTCACTTTTAATAGGTGGAGAAGTTTAACCCTCACTCACTAACAATACTATAGTTAGTACTCATTTTACTTACACACTAATTTTATTTTTAGTGTTGGTAATTTTATTAATTCTCACTTTTAATAGGTGGAGAAGTTTAACCCTCCCTCACTAACAATACTATAGTTAGTACTCATTTTACTTACACACTAATTTTATTTTTAGTGTTGGTAATTTTATTAATTCTCACTTTTAATAGGTGGAGAAGTTTAACCCTCACTCACTAACAA
>Ga0209771_1000779_pt1 | contig 21076 bp, 18 predicted proteins | sample SaaInl59LU_5_DNA_FD_184639 | JGI IMG/M metagenome (GOLD analysis project Ga0209771, IMG submission 184639) | Marine microbial communities from expanding oxygen minimum zones in the Saanich Inlet - ESP_59LU_5_DNA (SPAdes) (version 2) | ecosystem: Environmental > Aquatic > Marine > Intertidal zone... | reverse complement strand
CATTGTTGTTTACAATGAATCCATGTATACCGAATGACTGCGGGCTGCAGGCATATTCTTTGGCATAAGAAAACCCAGCGATTAAGCTGGGTTTTCTTTTTATTAATGAGCCTATCGAATCATCCCCGCCGCAACCGTCTCATTCGTTGCCTCATCCACTAGAATCAAAGATCCAGTAACTCGGTTCTGATTGTACTCATCTGCGAAGATGGGTTTTGTGGAACGTATCTTTACTCGAGCGATATCATTCATTTTGATGTCGGTGTCATCCTCTAAGCGGTGAAGTGTGTTGATGTCCATCTTGTATTGGATATCAGTAATCATAGCGCGTGCTTCCGCTGTTGTTTGTTTAAGTACATACTTAGCGCGTGGTCGTGGTGGTTTAGCGTTGAGCCAGCAAAGCATCACGTCAAGGTCTTGCTGACCTTCTGGTTGGTTTTCACTTCGTACAAGCATATCACCACGACTAATGTCGATATCATCGGCAAGGGTCATCGTAACAGACATTGGAGGGAAAGCTTCGTCGATCTCTCCGTTTAATGTATGTAGTCCTGTAATGGTGCTTTCTAGCCCTGAAGGCAAAGCCATCACTTTATCTCCTTTTTTAAATACTCCACCTGCAATACGTCCTGCGTAACCACGGAAGTCATGGTATTCATCGCTGTGTGGGCGAATAACCGTCTGTACAGGGAAACGGCAGTCTCGGAGGTTGTGATCTGCAGAGATATGTACGGTTTCTAGGTTGTGGAGTAGGGTTCCACCTTCGTACCAGGTCGTGTTTTCACTACGGGTAACTACGTTGTCGCCATGAAGTGCTGACATAGGGATGAAACGGACATCTTGAACGTTGAGCTTAGCAGCGAAGTCTGTGTATTCTTTGACTACTTTATCGTAGGCTTCTTGGCTGTAATCTACCAGGTCCATCTTATTGATACACACAAAGACGTGTGGGATCTGTAAGAGGGAAGCGATGAAGGTATGACGCTTGGTTTGTTCGATCACTCCTTTGCGCGCATCTACGAGGATGAGGGCAAGGTTTGCGGTAGAAGCACCAGTTACCATGTTACGGGTATACTGAACGTGTCCTGGGGTATCTGCAATGATGAACTTGCGCTTTGGTGTAGCGAAGTAGCGGTAGGCTACATCGATGGTAATACCTTGCTCGCGTTCGTCCTTTAGGCCATCGGTAAAGAGGCTTAGATCGACGTGATCCAGACCTCTTTTAGTTGATGTAGCTTCTATTTGAGCGACTTGGTCTTCGAAGATACTTTTGCTGTCGTAGAGAAGTCGGCCTATAAGAGTAGATTTTCCATCATCAACACTACCGGCAGTAGTGAAGCGAAGGAGTTCCATATTTAGGTAGGAATTTGTGTCGAAGTTGTTTTCCATCTTTGTTTTTAGTGCTTTGATGGTTAGAAGTATCCCTGACGCTTACGGTCTTCCATAGCGCTTTCACTACGCTTGTCGTCCTCGCGGTTTCCACGTTCAGTTTGACGCGATGAAGCGACCTCTTGAACGATCTTTTCTAGGGTGTCTGCGTCACTTTCTTGTCCACCGGTGATGGTGATGTCTCCCAAGGTGCGGAAACGAACCATTTTCATTTGTGGAGTATCGCCTTCACGTAGGGTGATGTGCTCACTTACAGGAAGCCATGAACCGTTACGCCAGATGACGTTGCGTTCTTTAGCGAAGTAGAGTTCCGGGATAGCTATGTTTTCTTGTAGGATGTATTGCCATACGTCCATCTCGGTCCAGTTAGAGATCGGGAATACGCGGAAGTTTTCTCCCATGCGTTTTTTACCATTGAAAATGTTCCAGAGCTCTGGGCGCTGGTTTTTCGGATCCCACTGACCGAAGTCATCGCGGTGAGAGAAGAAGCGTTCTTTAGCGCGAGCTTTTTCTTCATCACGGCGAGCACCACCCATACAAGCATCGAAATTGTTACGCTCGATGGTGTCTAAAAGGGTAGTGGTTTGAAGTGCGTTTCTAGAGGCATTGATACCGGTCTCTTCGACTACGGCACCTTCATCGATAGACTCCTGTACAGATCCTACCACGAGTTGAACGCCGAGGTCTTGGATGAGCTGGTTTCTAAAGGCCATGGTTTCCGGGAAGTTGTGACCCGTATCGATGTGAACGAATGGGAAAGGAATCTTCGCTGGGAAAAAAGCTTTGCGGGCCAGGTGGGCCACGACGATACTGTCTTTACCACCAGAAAAGAGGATGGCTGGATTATCGAATTGGGCAAAGACCTCACGAATGACGTAGATCGCTTCCGCCTCTAATTCTTCCAAATGTGTCAATGAATACGTACTCATCTAGAGTGCTATTTTAGGTAATATATAGTCCACGACCTTTTTGGCCGATGCTTCTATGCTCATCTCATGCGTCGGTACATCCACTTCAGGGTTTTCCGGCGCTTCAAACGGGGCACTGATCCCCGTAAAGTTACTAATCTCCCCTGCGCGAGCTTTGGCGTAGAGGCCTTTAACATCGCGCTGCTCACAAACCTCTAAAGGAGTACTCACGAAGATCTCTGCAAAGTCTCCTGCTGCTGTTTCACGAACGAAATCACGGTCTTTCTGATACGGACTCACAAACGCGCTCAACACGACCAAACCTGCATCTTTCATTAAGGCACTTACATGCGCTATACGGCGAATGTTTTCCTCTCGGCTTTCTGCGCTAAAATCTAAATCGCTATTCAGCCCAGTCCGGACATTGTCTCCATCGAGAATGTAGGTGCGAATGCCACGTTCAAAGAGCTGACGCTCTACCTCTGAAGCTACTGTGCTCTTCCCGCTACCACTCAAACCCGTAAACCACAAAACATGGCCTTTATGACCATTTTGTCGCTGGCGATCTTCGCTTGAAATCGCGTGTTGATGTGGGATGATGTGGAGCTTTTCAGCCACGGTGAGTTGTGTTTTAGTTGGGTTGGAGCCGCAATTTCCAACTTCTACCAACCAAATCCTAATAGTAGAAAGGGGGAGTATGCCGAATTCTTACCGGGTGGGCATGAGTGAAAAGAGGAATGCGTTTGGATCCTGCTGATTTTTTGTTTCGCTTTACAGCAATACCCAAAGTGCCACGGCGCTGTAAACTATGAGAACTGGAAGACCCAGGCGCATAAAGTCCTTCTGAGTGTATTGCCCAGCACCCATTACCATAAGGTGGGTTTGATAGCTGGTCGGGGTAAGGAAGCTTGCACTAGCACCGAAAGCTACGGGAAGGAATACCTGCAGATGACCTAGTCCATATTGCTGCATCAGGGCAGCTCCTACCGGGAAAGCGATAGCGACGGCGCTGACGTTCGTCATAAAGTTCGTGAGTAGTAATGTGCCGACAAATAGACTTGCTATGGCTAGTGTTGGATTTTCTGGTAGAGCGAGTTGTTGGATGAAATAGCTGGCATGTCCTCCCTCGACGACGGCACTACCGAAGGCGACAGATAGTACGAGCAGGGCAAAGAGCTGTGTGTTGAACTCTTGTTTGAGTTTGTCGGCATGGGTAAGTCCACAAGCGATGGCACTAACGAGCATCAAAGCAAGGGTGAGCAGTAAGGTCCAAGAAAGCGCATAACCAGCAATAGCTATGGCAAACAGGCTTGGTAAAAAGTAACGTTCACGCCCCAATTTGTTTTCTGCGACTCGGTCGTATTCTGTGATGGGGATGAGCGGTGTGTTTTTTTGGTTGCGCTCAGCGAAGGCACTTCCTGTTGCGAGTAATAGCAAATCCCCGGCTTGCAACACCATGCGCCCTATTTTACCAGAAAGCGGCTGACCACCGCGTTGAACCCCGATTATTACGGCATCGTAGCGTGATCTAAAATTGGTCTCTTTGAGTGGAAGATTGATCAGGTCACTGTTGTTTGGAACGATCACTTCTAAAAGGTTAGAGCGTCCTTCGACCTTGAACTTCTCTTCGACGTTGGAAAGGCCGTCGGGGAATTGGTCCAAAAGTTCATTTACGGAGTCGAGCGCTCCAGTGAAGAACAGTGTATCGTTTGCTTGAAGAACTTCTTTAGGGCCTACCGGTGAGATGAACTTTCCATCGCGATAGAGTTCCGCTAGGTAGAGTTCCGGGAGATTACGAAGCTTGGCCTCTTTTACCGTTTTCCCATCCATGGAGCCGTTTGGTATGACTTTAAGCTCGGTGGTGTAGGCGCGCTCTTCGACGTTTTCTATTGAAGTCGAGGTGGCAGGTTCTTTTTTTAGGACGATGGGTGCAAGAAGAATGCTAACTATTAGGACACCAGCACTTACTGCAAGTCCTGGGAGGGCAAAGTCGAAAAAGCCGAAGCCTTCGATCCCGTTTTCGAGCATCATACCATTCAGTACGAGGTTCGTTGAGGTACCGATCAGCGTGATGGTACCCCCGGCAACTGCGGCGAAGGAGAGTGGGAGTAAAAAAAGTCGTGCGGACCAGCCTTGTTTATGAGCGTGGGTTTTGATCGCCGGGATGAGTAAGGCAACAATCGGGGTATTGTTGACTAGAGCGCTAAGAACTGCTGTAAAGCCCGTGATGCCGAAAAGGAAGGTGGGAGGCTTTTTACCGAGCAGTTTGAAGGCTCTTTCGAGGCGGATTTGTCTTTTCAGTACACTGGTAAGGGCGATGAGCGCCATTACTGTGAGTAGAGATGGGTTTACCGCCGCGCTGTAGAGGTGCTTAATGCCCATAAAGCCAGAGACAAGCAGTGCTAGTACGGTAAAGCCGAAGACGTGCATGGCTTTGAAGCGGCCCCAAAGCAGGCCGATGACTATACAGAAAAAAGCCACTACGTAAACGTAATGGCTCATTTGTGGGGTATGTGAGAAGAGTTCGTTCAAAGTTAATTGGTCACGTATTTCGTCCATACTTTCTTCACGGGGTTAAAGATGCCTCGTGAGAATGAGCGCCAAAAAATACGCAATTGTACCGAACGGTGACGAACAAACATGTGGATTAGTAAAATCGCACCCACATTTAGTAGGATCATCAGGTGGCTATCTAAAATAGGCGCCAGGGTTTTGTTCATGAATACGATGCCTCCGACGCATGACATAATGAAGGTCGATGCACCGAAATGGCTGAATCCTTTGTCTAAGAGCACGTGGTGCATATGGCGACGATCTGCGTTAAACGGGCTAAGTCCCAAACTCATGCGAAGTACAAATACACGCATGGTATCTGCGATAGGGTAGCCTAAGATGAGTACCGCGACTATCACTGGGTTGAGGTTCAGATGATCGATGTGGTTGTTTCCGCTAAAGAGAAATTCCATAGCCATAGTCGCTAACACGAAGCCAAGTCCTAGAGAGCCCGCATCGCCCAAGAAGATTTTTTTGTTCTTGGAGAAATTGAACCCCATGAATACAATAAGGCCAATACCTATAAATACGAAGGTGAAGAAGTGTTCGCCGCCGCCCAACAGTGTGGAGAATAGATACAGACTTAACAAAGATGTTCCTGCAGCAAGGCCGTCGATACCGTCTATGAGGTTGACTGCGTTGATCAGATATACAACAGTTACTACGCTAAGAGAGATGCCGAGCCATTCCTGAATAGCGCCTATCCCGAATAGTCCGTACATGTCGTCCACGTAATTTCCCGAGGAGATCACATAGTAGGTGGCAACGCCGAACTGTACAAAAAATTTGAATTTAGAGCTGAGGTCTAAACGATCATCTGCCGTTCCTAATACTACGATCGCTCCGAGGCCGATCCAGTAGGGTGCGTTGTTTACTACGAATTTAAAGCCCGACAAATAGAGTCCGACGCCCAGTAGTAGGTAAGGAATGAAAATAGAAATGCCTCCGACTCGGGGAATCACCTCTGAGTGAGAGGACCGTTCGTTCGGTTTGTCGACGAGTCCGAGCTTGTAGCCAAAGTCAATCAGCAAGCGAGCAAAGACAAGAACGACCGCAACGAATGGGGGCACCAGTGGATACAGTGCAGTGCTCATGGTTTATGATTTTATTGGTGTTTGGTTGTTCAAATTTAAGCGGTTACACTCAAAATAGGAGTGCGCCCAGTCCCAAAGGTAGTAAAAAGTACCAAATGAGACATTTCGAAGCGATAATGCACAAAAGTTATACCAAAGCCCGAAGTCCGGATTCCTCTTTTATATTTGTCTCAACCAAATCAACAATCTACATGGACTCTATCTTCACTACCACTGCCGAAACACTTGCCCAGCAAGGATTGGATGTGGTTTCTTCGGATTTTCAACGCCCTTGGGGTGGCTTTTTCGTCATCGATGAGGAGCAAGCGCAGCAGTTTGCAGACACGTATTTTGATGGATTGGATGTTAGCGGATTACGCGTAGCTGGTAAACTCTCTCCGAAAATATTATTAGTTCGTCCAGAGGCGCGTTTGAGCTGGCAATACCATTTTAGACGCAAGGAAACTTGGCGTGTGGTGGAAGGTCCGGTCGGAATCGCACGTTCTGCAACGGATGAGCAAGGTCCGGTCGAGGTCTTTGAGACTGGAGATGTGGTTGTGATGGATATGGGCGAACGCCACCGTTTGGTGGGACTTGAGAACTGGGGTGTGGTTGCGGAATTTTGGCAGCACACAGATCCAGCGTACCCATCGGATGAAGAAGATATCGTTCGTGTTCAGGACGATTATTCTAGAAAGTAAACTTACTTCTGCCAGTATTCGGTGTGGCGGAGCTCCATGGTGGCTTGGAAGGTGCCGTAGCTCACAGGGATTACCGTATCAAAATAGAACACGGCTTCATCTTCGGTTAGCGTGAGCACTTTGAAGTTCTGCTCTCCGGTGAATAAGGTGCGTAGGGAATCTAAAACAGGTTGACCGAACGCATTAATCAGGTCAGCATCAAACGCCCAACCGAGGTTACTGGTATTGCCTGTGATCGTTAGGGACGAATCGTTATTTACAACGAGCATTGCTGTATCCAGGACGGTTCCAGCACTATCGACTACAATACTCCCATCGGCTGTATCTAAGCTGAGAGTCATCATAGCGGTGTTATGGTAATGAAGCGTGTCCCAAAGACCTTGAGCGACGAGCTGGTTGGAGATTTCTACACCGTACCAGTTCCCTTGAAGCTTTTCATTAGTACCTGCTGGTGCTTGGTTGGTAGTGTCGCAGGCGGTTAGTGTTACGGCTGAGGCGAATAGTAGGATGGCTAGTTTTTTCATTTCTGAGGCTTTTGGTGGGTTTTCAGTAAAGATAGCCATTTTGAATAGGCTACGATAAATCCGAGAGTGCTACGATAAAACCAGTTGATTTATCAGGGGATAAAGGACTAGATTAAGGTATTGCAACTTTCGAGTCGTTTCGAAAATCTGTGTTTTGTGTGTCAAACTGCGCTGCCTGAAAAAAGGGCAGTGCAGTGTACAGATAATATCGAAGGTTTCTGCGCTTTTTATCATTGTAGATCATCTTTAACGAGCAAATCCTTGAATTTTTTGGCTTTCCACCACGAAATCGTGACTTTTGTCACGCACCTCAAACTGAAATATGGAAACCAGTACTATTGACAAGGAACGCATCGCGGAACTCAACGAGATTTTTAGGCCCCTGCAGCCGGAACAGCGCATTACGGAGCTCTACCGGCACTTTACAACAGACCAAGTGATGTTGACTTCGTCATTTGCAGCGACTTCGGCGTACCTGTTGCACCTGTTTTCGGTGTATCAGCCAGAGCAGAAGGTGTTGTTTATCGATACGGGGTACCATTTCGAAGAAACCTTGGTGTATAAAGACTACTTGGCCAAAGTGTATGATCTAGATGTGAAGGAAGTGCGTGCGGACCAGTGGAAGCATGAGTTTACTTCGACGGATGAAACTTGGTCAAAGGATCCAGATTACTGCTGTACGATCAATAAAGTGGAGCCGCTCGAGAAGCTGAAAGAGCAGCACGAGGTGTGGGTCAGCGGTTTGATGAGTTGGCAGAGCGATCACCGTAAAACCTTGGACATCTTCGAGGAGCGCGGTGGGGTACTGAAATTCTATCCTTTGTTAGATGTCACCCGAGAGCAGCGTGAGGCCTACATCAAAGACCATCTCTTGCCGTTTCACCCCTTACAATCCAAAGGCTATTACAGCATCGGTTGCACCCACTGTACGCAGCCGGGTAAAGGCCGTGAAGGGCGCTGGAACAACAGTCCTAAAACGGAGTGTGGGTTGCATTTGTAGGGTAGAGTATTGCTAAGAACTATTTCAATATCCTTGGTATATGGTTGAGTTATTATCATCACATATTCCGAAGCTGCATTCCATCTTCAAATCATACCACGTTGAAAAGGCGGAGGTATTCGGTTCTGTATTAACTTCTAGGTTTAATGTGGATAGTGATATAGACATTCTCGTCACCTTCAACGGCCACATTGCCCTGTTGGACTATGCCGATAACTATTTTGATTTGAAGGATGCCTTAGAGCGTTTGCTCGAAAGAAACGTTGATTTAGTCTCCGCGAAATCTTTGAAAAACCCGGTTTTAATAGAATCTATTAACAGTTCAAAGAAAAGCTTGTATGCAGCCTAGGGCTTTCGAAATCTGTTAGCAAATTCTTATGCTAGTGTAGAAGATGAATTGGTTTGGGTAATCTTACAGAAGGATATTCCCACTTTAAGGCTAGAAATAGAGGCTATATTGAAGGGTTAAGACTTTCAATCTCTTAATCCTCACCACGGTGACTTTTTATAACTCTATTTAAAGTCGCTGATCCACCGCCTCACGAGGCAACATCCCTTTAATATCATACACGACACGTCCATCTCCGGTTCGAAGGTCGAGTGCTTTGAATTCGTCATGTGCCACGGCTAAGACGACGACCGGGTAATCGCTGAGGTTTGCGGGTAAAGATTCCAGCATGGCGATGCCGTACTGCTCTGAGACCTCTTGGCTTGAAGCTAGGGGGTCGTAGATATCGACGGAGAGTCCAAAATCTTTGAGTTCGCTATACACATCTACCACTCGGGAGTTGCGCGTATCGGCGGTATTTTCTTTGAAAGTGATGCCTAAGATCAAGGCGCGAGCACCTGTGATGGCGATGCCTTTGCGCTGCAGGAGTTTTACGACAGCGGAGGCGACATGCAGTCCCATGCTGTCATTGATGCGGCGGCCAGATAAAATGACAGCGGGGTCATGGCCTAAGGACTTGGCTTTATGGGCCAGATAATAGGGGTCGACGCTGATGCAATGTCCACCGACCAGACCGGGTTTGAAGGGAAGGAAATTCCACTTGGTGCCAGCTGCAGCTAATACATCGCCGGTATCGATGCCCATGCGGTCAAAAATCACAGCAAGCTCGTTAACAAAACTGATGTTCACATCGCGTTGCGCATTCTCGATCGCCTTCGCCGCTTCAGCGACTTTGATCGACGGTGCTAGGTGCGTTCCAGCGGTTACGATGCTGCGGTACAGGTGATCTACGTGCTGGCCAACCTCTGGGGTGGAGCCGCTGGTAACTTTTAATATCGTAGTGACATCGCGCGTAGGATCGCCCGGATTGATGCGCTCAGGGCTGTAGCCGACATAAAATCCTTGGTTGAAGGTGAGTCCGCTGGCTTGTTCTAGCAGCGGGACACAGATCTCTTCCGTACAGCCGGGGTAGGTGGTGCTTTCGAAGATGACCAGATCGCCCGCGGATAAATAGTGGCCCACCAGAGTGCTGGCCTGTTGCAGGGGACCCAGGTTGGGGGTTTTATCCGGGAAGATGTCCGTGGGGACCGTGACGATGTAGACGTTGGATGTAGCGATGGAGTCGGGGGTAGCGCTGACGGTAAGGCCAGCAGCTAAGGCCGCCTGGAGCTTGTTCGGGGCGAGTTCCTGGGAAGGGTCTGTGCCGTCGGAGATGGCGGCGACTTTTTGGGGGTTGATGTCGAAGCCTACGACGGGGAATTGGTCTGCAAAAGCAGCAGCCAGAGGCAGGCCTACATAACCGAGGCCGATCACAGCGATACGGGGGGACTCCATCTTCATCATAGTCCTCAAAAGTAGGGAAAGAACCCACGCGGTGGGAGAAAAAAGGGCCCAGTGCTTGCTTAAGGCACTGGGCACGGCGTGCTTAACATACGTTTACAAAAAAAGACACAACCGCTTTTCTCTTTTGTCTTAAAAAAAAGCCCGGGCTTACTCCTAAGACCCGGGCTTTACGGTTTTGAGAACTTTTGTTTGTTGGTTTGGTCCGCTTCTAGTATGTAGCGTAATTCTCAAAATAACCGCAGACGCTCGAAAGAATAAAATAGCGTGCAAAACAACGAGCGTCTTTTCCTTGGGCTAAAGTACAGCGAGCTGCGAAAAGATGAGTGTGGTGGTTAGAGATACATCGTTCGAAAAAGAAGCATTAATGTATCGTTGCAGTACGGATCCATAATTAAGGAATTTACGTACATCCCTAGAGTGCTTAAAAACAGAGAATTAGGTCTGTTTCGCGATCCTCGTTACTTTTTCGTTAACGCTTAAAAAAGACAGTCGGGTTATGGTCTTAAAGGCGTGGTTAATGCCATTAGTTATAGGTGAAAATGCTGAAAAAGAGGGTTGGATAGCGAGAGGGTAGAAGCGGAGAGGGCGGGAAATGGGCTCAGAATTGGCCCATTCATGCAGTAGATTCGTCCTAGCGATGCAAACGAATGGTCATTCCTTCACCCAGGGTGGATTGAATGTCCATGGTCCAGCCGATCAAGCCGAGCAGTTGCTTGGAGAGCAGCAGTCCATTTCCAGAGCCGGTGGAAGAGCTGGATACGACTTTTTGGACGCCCAGATAGGAGAGCCGCTCTGGGGGTACACCAGGACCATCGTCCGAAAGTAGAACCGTGTCATCTTTCAAGGTGAACACCACTTTCGTGGCTCCATACTTCTGACTGTTGGATAAGAAAACATCGAAGCAGAGTCCAAAAGCCAAACGTTCGCGCTGTGTGATCGTTAATGAAGATTGCCCCTGGATGGTGAGTGGGATTACCTGTGAATATTCCTCGATAAGCTTATCGACAACATAGGGTCTAATGAAGGGTCTTTTTTAGCCAATAAGCGCACCAGATCCACCCTAGACAGCACGATGCTCAGGGAGTTTCTGAGGTTGTGCGAGATTAATGAGAACAATTTATGATAGAACTCATTCTTACGAATTCCCTCAAGGTAGTAGCGTTCCGTAGTGTTGCTTATTTGTAAGAACTTGTAGATCGTAACGCCAGCTTCTAACCAGATCGCGAAGGCACCGATCTTTAAAAAAGTAACGAAAATGTCAGGGTTAGGTACTACCACCCAAAAATCGGGAAAAACGGTAATAAGAGCTAGCGCAAAAACAAACACGATGCTGTACATGATCACACCGGTCTTATTGTAGCGGTCATGGGTAACTACACTGATCACACGTGCCACTAACGTACCTAATATCTGAAGTCCCAATAGGTTTTCCGACGGCGCATCTTGGTGGACAGTGCAACCATCATCAGTAGAGCGATGGGGAGACGTACACTTGCCATGTGCTTGCAGACGATTTGTTAACTACCGAATTATGCACATACTGTTCCCATAATGAGAACGAGAAAAAATTGGACACTTTTGTCGTTTTTTCATCGCGTAGAAGAATTCAGTGACCGATCCAAGCGTGTTATCGTACCACGCAGCTCGCTTAGAGTACAATAGATAGCGGTATCCAGGCATAACGGGGCTAGATTCGGGGGAATGGTCTTACAATCAAAAGGTTATGTGTGTACTCAAAGTTAGTTTAGAATTGTTCTAGATAAGCTTGCTCAAAAACGATCTGGATAGTAGATTTGCAGTGTTATTTGTAATCAGTCTAAATAAAAACAAGAGCAGTGACTACCCCTCCTAAATTACTTTTTGTAGCAACCGTATTGGCCGTGCTTTCTGCATGCGACCGAGGCAATATCAACCTCGATGTCCCTACCTCATACAGCTTTGAGCGCGATGGCGTTTCCACGGTGAGCTACTCTGGACAAACGGACCGCTTGGCGATGGGGGCGGAATTGGGCACTGCATTAAAAGATCCGGCCGCAACAGCGAGCAGCTTGCAAGAAATGTTCGCAAACCAGAACGCGCAAGGAAACGATGTGGATCCGTTCACCAGCGCAGATCTCAACGCCTCGACCAAGAGCATCCGCTCAAAAGTGGCAGCATCGTACCGCTACTTCGACGCAAATACTTCGGGTTCGGCAGTCATCAAAGCAGATTTTGACAGCTGGATCCATGCCCAAGCAAATCAAGTTCTTCCCTTCATGGATTCTCTAGCAGCCCCAGGCCATGCAGGGCAAATCGCCGACGGAACCACCCCTCGTTATGTAGACGCAAACGGCTTCGAATACGACCAGTTCATCATCAAAGGTTTAAACGGTGCGTTAATTCTCGATCAGATGCTGAACAACTACCTCGATACAGGAGTTCTTGACGCAGGAACAAACCGCGAAGACCAAGAAAACGGCGTGACTGTGGAAGGCAAACCTTACGCAATGATGGAACACAAATGGGACGAAGCATACGGCTACCTCTTCGGCGGTGCGCTTAATGGCGAGTCACCACTATCGACCGTAGGTCAGGACGACGTCTTCATGAACAAATATTTGGGCCGTGTGATCGGCGATATGGACTTCGAAAACTACGCCACCGAAATCTTTGACGCCTTCAAAACGGGCCGCGCAGCGATAGTAGCTGGGGACTATGAACTTCGCGACGAGCAGGCTGACAGGATCAAGGAAAGCATGAGTGCCATCGTGGGCATCCGAGCGGTGTATTATATGAAGACGGCCGGGGTAGAATTGGCCGCAGGAAATTACGGATCTGCATTCCACGACATCGGGGAGGGCTATGGATTCATCTATGCGCTCCAATTCTCTCAGGATCCCGCCACGAACCAGCCCTATTTCACCGCCGCTGAGGTCGACGCCATGCTCACCGACCTTCAAGACGATGGACCAAACGGCCTTTGGGACCTCGAAATAAACACCTTAGACCAGATCGCCGAAGACATCGCCGCCAGATTTGATTTTACCGTAGCACAAACGATAGATTAAAAACAACGCATCGAATGACCAGCGCAAAAGCAGTTTTTACAACCACATGCACCGGAATCCTTGCCGGCCTAGCACTTCTGCTCACCTCCTGTGAAAACACCGGGGTAGGACCGAGCGATACTTGGGACCGTGCAGCCATGCTCGAGCACCAGACCAGCCACTTCATCGTACCCGCGTTCCAGGCTTACAGTGACGCGGCAGCCGACCTCGAATTGTCAGCTAGCGCTTTCGCAACTGCCGCGGACCAGGCACATTTTGATGCTTTGGAAGACGCGCTGGGTTCGACCTACATCGCATGGCAGTCAGTGAGCTTCCTCGAGGTGGGCCCGAGCGAATCTGTTGCCCTGCGCTACCGCACGAACACCTATCCTACAGATACGACCACGGTTATAGCGACTGCCCAGCAGTACACCGGCACTTCGGCACCTAATTTTCAGTTGCCGTCTACCTACGACCAGCAAGGCCTTCCAGCGCTCGACTACCTGATCCACGGCAATACGCTGGCGGAGCTGCAGTCTTCGACCGAACTTACGGCCTACATCGCGCGTTTGGCTGGCGAGGTAGCCACTTTAGCACAAACTGCAGCAAACGACTGGGCCACGCAAGCGGAATCCTTCGCGAGCGATGCTGGAACCTCGGCTTCGGCACCTACGAACAAACTGGCAAATGACTTTGTCTTTCACTTCGAAAAAGAACTCCGCGCAGGGAAGGTGGGCATCCCAGCAGGAGTATTTTCTTCAGTAACCTTCCCAGAAAAAGTGGAAGCGCGTTTCAGCGGCGACTCCAAAGCGTTGTTTTTGGCTTCGCTACGTGCCCACCAGATGTTCTTTAGTGGAACCGCGTTTGACAGCTTGTCTACCGGTCCTTCTTTTGCGGGCTATTTGGACCACTTGGACATCAAGGAAGGCACCGAAATGCTCTCGGACCGCATCATCGGCACTTTTAAAGGTGCAAGCAGCCTTGCCGCGGCGATCGACACCACCTTTGAAGAGCAAACTAGAGACGATGCCATGCGCATGCTCGAGCTTTACGACGAGCTGCAGCGCGGCGTAGTCCTTGCGAAGGTGGACATGATGCAAGCGATGAACATAAAAGTAGATTACGTAGACGCTGATGGCGACTAAAGCGCAACCCGTACCTCTGAGCTACCTAAAGGGGCCTACTTCGGTAGCGCCCCTTGCTTCATTTAGGCTGCTTTTTGGCCTACTGATGGCAGTCTCCTTGGTGCGCTTCTGGGCGAACGGCTGGATCGAATCCTTGTACCTCGAGCCGGAATTTCACTTCACCTACCTCGGTTTGGATTGGGTCCGCCCGCTAGGCGTGTGGACCTATGCGCTGTTTGGGTTGTGCTTTGTAGCAGCCCTGGCCATGGCGATGGGCTGGCGCTACCGCTGGAGCACCCTCGTGTTTTTCTTGAGCTTCACCTACATCGAGGCGATGGACAAAACCACGTATCTGAACCACTACTATTTCATCTCGATGGCGGCCTTGCTGCTCTTACTGCTGCCTGCAGACCGCGGCTTCTCGTGGCGCAACACCCGAGATGCTGAAGTGCCCCGCTGGATGGTGCTCGCGCCCATGCTCTTCGTGGGTATGGTGTATTTCTACGCGGGTTTAGCTAAACTAAATACCGATTGGCTTTTTCGCGCCCAACCCCTCGCGTTATGGCTCCCTGGATGTACGAATTTGCCCATAATTGGGAGGTTTTTAGAACAAAATTGGGCCCATTACGCCTTTTCCTGGGCAGGGGCACTCTACGACCTGACCATCCCATTTTTCCTCTGTTTCCGCCGCACCCGCCCGGTCGCATTCCTCGTCGTGATCGTCTTCCACATCCTCACGCGCGTCCTCTTTCCGATCGGCATGTTCCCATTCATCATGGTCGCCGCCGCCCTCATTTTCTTCCCCGCGTCCGCCCACAAGCGCTTCCTCATCCCACTCTTTGGCCAATTCCCCCAACGCCACCGCACCCCTGTCTCACGCACCACTCCCGCCTTCGCCCAAACCCTAGTCGCCCTCTTCCTTGCCTTTCAGCTCCTGCTGCCATGGCGCTACCTGATCTACCCCGGTGAACTCTTCTGGCACGAGCAAGGTTTCCGCTTCTCCTGGCGTGTCATGCTTATGGAAAAACAAGGTTACACCACCTTCACCTGCGTCGATCCGGCAAACGGCGAGCGCTGGACCGTCCAAAACCACCAATTCCTCACGCCCTTCCAAGAAAAGCAAATGGCCTTCCAGCCCGACTTCATCCTCGAATACGCACACCACCTCTCGCACCACTTCGAACAGCTCGAAAACCGCCCCCACGTACAAGTCTTTGCCCAGAGCTACGTCGCACTAAACGGCCGCTCCTCGCAACTTTTCGTACGCCCAGACGTTGACCTCACCACGGCGCAGCGCGGTCTCCACACCATCGACTGGCTCTTGCCCTTTAACGACACCATCCATGGGCTCTAAACCACTATTCACGGTACTCTTCACGGCCCTCAGCCTCCTCGCTGGCGCCCAATCCGCCCAGGATTCCCTCTACGAAATGCTCGACGAGGTGCTCCTAGTCGAAGAAATCTTCCAAAGCCGCGGCACCCTGAAACAGGTGGAGGGCACGTCCATTTTTGCGGGTAAAAAGTCGGAGGTGATCCGCTTGAATGAATTGGTCGCGAACAAGGGGGCAAACACCACGCGTCAGCTCCTCGCGGGCATCACAGGCCTGACCATCTATGAAAACGACGACGCGGGACTCCAGCTCTCTGTCGGCGGTCGCGGCCTCGACCCAAACCGAAGCTCGAACTTCAACGTCCGTCAAAACGGCTACGAGATCAGTGCCGACCCACTCGGCTACCCCGAATCCTATTACACACCCACCTCAGAAGGGGTGGAGCGCATCATGGTCGTACGCGGCGCCGCTTCCTTGCAATACGGCACCCAGTTCGGCGGCCTGCTGAACTTTAAAATGAAAGGACCCACAGAGGACCCGTGGGCCCTCCAGTCACGCAACACACTCGGCAGCTTCGGCCTGTGGACAAACTTCACCTCGGCGAGCTTCAACCGAGGCAAACTCTCGGGCTACGCCTACTACAACCGCCGCTCCTCGCAAGGATTCCGTCCGCACAGCGCGTTCACGGCCCACCACACCTACAGCACGCTGATCTACAAGCCCACGAACCGCACCACGCTGGCCTTCGAGCACACGTTTTTGAACTACCTCGCCCAGCAACCGGGTGGGTTGACCGACAGTCAGTTCATGCAAAATCCGTGGCAGTCGAACCGAGATCGGAATTGGTTCCAGGTGGACTGGCAGCTGCTTTCCTTGCGTCTGAACCACAAAATCTCGGACCAAACCACCTTTTCGCTGTCCACGACCTTTCTCGCCGCCGAGCGCCAGTCCCTTGGGTTCCGTGGCGTGCCCGGACTGCTGAATACAAACCCCATCACGGCGGTCGATGAGCGCGAACCGGAGGACGGCTACGTCTACCCGCGCGACCTGATCTCAGGGACCTTCTGCAATGCAAACCTCGAGGCCAAACTCCTCCACAGATATACCACGGGCGACCAGCGCAACATTGTGTTAGTCGGTGCCAAAGCCTTCGAATCCCGCAATACCTCGCGCCAAGGGGCAGGTTCAAACGGCGACGATGCGGATTTTCGCCACATGGACGACCTATTCCCAGACTATCCCGCCCAAAGCAGTTTTTCCTTTCCGAACCGCAACCTAGCAGTGTTCGCCGAGCATATTTTTTACCGCGGCACCCGCTGGTCGATCACCCCAGGAGTGCGGGCGGAACACATCCGTACAGGCTCTTCAGGCACCTACCAGGATGTGCGGTTTGACAATGCCGGCAATGTGATTTTTACCCAGCAGTTCACCGACGAGCGCGATGTTCCAAGATCCCTTTTGCTGGCTGGGGTAGGGGTGAGCTACAAGCCGTCAAAAGCCCGCGAATGGTACGCTAATCTGAGTCAGAACTACCGCAGTGTGACCTTCTCGGACATCCGCACCGTGAGCCCGACGTTTGTGATCTCGCCGGACATCAGTGATGAGCGCGGTGGTACGTTTGATCTCGGCGTGCGCGGCAGTAAAGGCGCATGGACCTACGACGTGAATGGGTTTGGAATGTTGTACGCGAACAGAATTGGGATTGTATTTAATAATAGAGCCCAGCGCGTGCGCAAAAACATTGGTACCGCAGTGATGTGCGGGTTGGAGAGCTTCGTGACCTATGCGTTGCCATTGGAAGGCCCGGCAAAGGCGAGCGTATTCAGCAACATTGCGGTGACGGATTCAAGGTATTTGAGCTCAGAAGAGGCAAATGTGGTCGGCAAACGTGTCGAATTCATCCCGCTGCTCAATGCAAAAATAGGGGCACAGGGCAGCTACAAGCGCTGGTCCGCCAGCCTACAAATGATGGCCCTCACGAGCCAATTCACCGACGTAGAAAACTCCTTCGCTGCCTACCCCGGCGACCCCCGTGAAGGCATCCTCGGACCCATCCCCGGCTACACCGTTGCAGACTTCAGCGCCAGCTACCGCCGTGAGCTCTGGACCCTAGAATTCGGTGTCAACAACCTCCTAAACGCCCACTACTTCACCCGCCGCGCCCTCGGCTACCCAGGTCCCGGCATCCTCCCGTCCGCACCGCGCAACGTTTACCTCGGTTTCCAGGTCGATCTCAACCCGGGCACCTTGCGCCGTGCTGCCCGCTAAAAGAAAACCCCCACAACTGTTCAGCTGAGAGGGTTTTCCGAGTGTAAGCGAGTGAGATTGAAAGGAGAGGGATGACACAAAAACCTTCCTTTATGGCTCCCACACGGGCCATGGTTTATCGTTAAATGTTCGAATAGAACACTTTTTCATTCTCGCCCATGGTCAAACACGGGTCGTATTTCGTCGGTACAGGATTGTAGTTCACCACACCGTCCGTTGCTGCTTCCTCCGAGGTGAAGTACCCCAGCATCGTCAGTTCCTTGATCGTTCTAAAGAAATGTCCGCCGTCCTTCGAAGCCGCCTCGTCATAGGTCGTTAGGAAAGCTTCACGATCACGTTGGATCGCCTCTTCAAACGCTGTGCCCAATTCCTTTTTCCCTTCCACAGCAATCTCTTGGATCCCTGCATTCAGTTTTTCTTGCATATCCGGGTAGTAGCAATCGCGAATCATCACATCGATAAACGCGCCGATCTGCGCATCTCGCGCCCCAGCGGTTTTCGTTCGAGGAATGATCGTCTCAGCAATCGCATCTAACACCGCCAAGCGCTCAGGGCCTGCGGTCGAAGTATCGGGGTCAAAAGAGCAGCTTTCAAACAATACGGTTGGAGCCACCAAAGTGCCGCCTATAGCCATCGCCATGCGCTGCACCATCTGTCTTCTTGATAATTTCTGTTCCATAGCTACAAGAGGTTTAGAGGTTCCCTTTTTTCAATTCTTTCACGGCAAAATCAGCACTGCGCGCCGTCATCGCCATATACGTCAGCGACGGATTCACACACGAAGCCGAAGCCATCGCCGCACCGTCGGTCACAAATACATTTTTCGCGTCCCAAACTTGGTTCATGCCATTCAGCACAGAGTTCGACGGATCAGTTCCCATACGGGCCGTTCCCATCTCATGAATCCCCATTCCCAAGGCATATTCGCTGTCATATCCATACACGTCTTTGAAGCCAGCCACCTCGAGCATCTCGATCGCATCTTTCTTCATGTCTTCGCGCATTTTAATCTCATTTTCTTTGATTTCCGCATCGATCTGGAGCACGGGAAGACCCCATTTATCAGTCTTATTCGGATCCAAACCAATTTTATTTTCGTGATAAGGCAACACCTCACCGAATGCGGTCATACCGATGTTCCAAGGACCCGGTTTGGAGATGGAGTCTTTGAAATTGGCCCCGAGGCCCATCTCTGCAACACCGCGTTTCCAATCCGCACGGCTCGCGCTTCCCTGGTACCCGAACCCACGCAAATAATCACGCTTGTCATCGCCCCAGTTTCTGAAACGAGGGATGTAAAATCCAGTCGGTCGACCCCCAAAATAATACTTGTCCTGATCGCCTTCCCAAGTACCGCCAGCACCCACTCTAAAGTGGTGGTCCATCAGATTGTGTCCCAGCTGCCCTGAGCTCGATCCCAATCCACCGTCCCAAACATCCGTCGCACTGTTCATCAGCACCCACGTCGAATTCAACGTCGATGCATTCAAAAACACAATCGGCGCCGTAAATTCATACGTCATATTAGTCTCCGCATCCAGCACTTCCACGCCTTTCACGCGCTTCTTATCCTTATCGTAAATCAATTCCTTCACGATGCTATGCGGTCGCAACGTCAAATTCCCCGTCGCCATAGCTGCCGGCAATGTCGAACTCTGCGTACTCATATAGCCGCCATAGGGACAACCCAGCCAGCACTTGTTTCTATACTGACATCCTGCTCTGCCTTTATGCGGCACCGCAATATTTGAGGTCCGACCGATAATCAGCCTACGTTGTTCTTTATAATGCTCGCGCAACTTCGCTGCTGCGGTCTCTTCCACACAATTCAGCTCCATCGCATGCAAATACACACTATCCGGCAACACGTCCATATCCTCGTGCGAGCCACTCAGCCCCACAAACTTCTCGACCTTCTCGTACCAAGGCGCTAAATCGTCATAACCTATCGGCCACGGCGTTCCCACACCCTCTTTCTCATTCGCCAAAAAATCCTCACGATTCCAGCGGTAACTCTGGCGACCCCACATCAGCGAACGCCCCCCCACATGATACCCACGATACCAGTCAAAGCGCTTTTTCTCCGTGTACGGGTTGTCCGTATCATCCACCCAAAAATCCGGGTTCAATTCATTCAACGGGTAATCCCTCCTCAACACCGGATTCCGATCCTTCTGTGCCGTCGTCGGTTTCCCACGATGCTTAAATTCCCACGGATCCATATTCGTCGTGGTGTAATCCTTAATGTGCTCGATATTCCGCCCACGCTCCAGCATCAGAACCTTCAGTCCCTTCTCCGTGAGCTCTTTCGCAGCCATACCTCCTGAGATTCCGGAGCCGACCACAATCGCGTCATAGTGCATTTTGTCTTGTGCCATTATTCTATTGAGAGTTAACGTTGTCCAATTTCAATTTCCCCCGCCCAGCGCATTTCACCCGGCACCTTTCACAGCCACCGCCTCCATCGCCACACGAGCCGCCCAGCGCCCTACGACTTTGCTTGCTTTTTCATCCAAACATGCAAACCCGCAAAAATGCCAATCAGCGCCACCGGTATATACAGCGTCGTACGAATCACCGCACGCCCCGCTTCAACCTCGCTCAGATCGGCCACCAAGCCGTCGTAATATCCGCCCATCAGCTGCGTGTAAATGGACACCGCGAACATCCCCGCAGCACCCACCACAGCCAATCCTACCGCTCCAGTCTTCGGCAAATATGTCGCCACAAAACCCAGCATCGTCGGCCAGAAATACGTCACGCCCACGCCAAACACTACCGCACTCACAAAGAGCATCGATCCATCCACCGTCGACATCATAAACAATCCCACCGTCGTAAACACTGCACTAAACAGCAGCATCCCCGTCGTGGAAAATCGACTCACCACCGGCGCCGCAAATCCCCTTCCCAGAGTCATCACACCCGCCGTGATCAGCAATATCAAAATACTATTATCACTCACACTTCGCAGCAAAACGTCGACCCATTGGTTGATAAACAACTCCGAAGTCGCCGTCCCCAGCATCGCAATTCCAATCAAAATAAACAGCGGATTCAGCAACTCCCGGTACATCTCCCCATCGCTCACTGCATTCTTCACACGCTCCGTCACCGGAAAATCCATCCGTTCCATCTGCACGGCATACCACACCGTCGGCACAATCATCACCGCCATCATCAGTTGCCAATTCAGTCCCAGTTCCCCAAAACCAAACGCAACCAAGCTCCCAATCACAATCCCACCCGGGAACCACAAATGAAATTGATTCAATTTCGTCGTCTTTTCTTCCGGATAAATACTGGCCACCAGCGGGTTACAAACCGCCTCAACCATACCATTCGCCAGACCAATCAACAACGTCGAACCCCAAAGCGACCAAAATC
>Ga0209771_1000778_pt1 | contig 21078 bp, 15 predicted proteins | sample SaaInl59LU_5_DNA_FD_184639 | JGI IMG/M metagenome (GOLD analysis project Ga0209771, IMG submission 184639) | Marine microbial communities from expanding oxygen minimum zones in the Saanich Inlet - ESP_59LU_5_DNA (SPAdes) (version 2) | ecosystem: Environmental > Aquatic > Marine > Intertidal zone... | reverse complement strand
TTACAGATTTTTCAGAAGCTGCGAAAACACTTCGTGATGAAGTATTCAAAAGAGAAACTAATGATAATATTAGTGATGCTATTGCAGCGTTCTCAGATGGTGAAAGCGTTCTTGAAGCTACCCCTGCGTATCAACAAGTTAGAAACATTCTATACTCTATTGTAGACAAACAAATCGTTCGTCCTAAGATAAGTGGTGGACAAAAGGTACAAATACCTTCATCACTGTTTGAATCTAATCGTGTAGCTGAAACAGAGATTAACGGTAAGAAGGGATATACATCTGACATACTTAAGTTCTATGAGAACAAAGATGGTGATCGAGTGATGGAGATTATGGTGGGACGTTGGTTCCAAAGTGAAATGTCTGATGCAGATCTTCTCAGTTATCTAAATAATACAGAAGAAGGTCAGAAGATATTATCTGGACTAGCCTTCCGTATTCCTACACAGAAACAAAATTCTATTGATGCATTTAGAATAAAACAATTCCTACCAAAAGAGTTTGGAGATAACGTGGTTGTACCTGCTGCTATTGTGAAGAAGGTGGGAAGTGACTTTGATATTGATAAACTTTCAATCTATCTTAAAAATGTATTTTACGAAGATGGTAAAGTTAAACTTGTTCCTTTCTATGGATTTGGACAACAAGCTAAAGATAAGTTTGCTGCTATGTTTGATAGCGGTAAGTTATTTAACAAGGAGCAACGAAAGCAATTAAAACAGCTACAACAACTAAAAGACTATGAGTTGTCTGGAATCTTTAATACAACTGAAGGAGAAAGATTTAATGCATTGTTTGAAGCACTTGGTGTAACACAAGATGAAGACGCTCTATCTATATTAGTTGAAGAACTAAAGAAAGATGGTGTAAGAGATGCAGTGGTTAACAGAATGTATAAACAATCTTTAGAGAATGAGTTTATACAGTCTTCTGAAAACCTAGTTAGTCATCCAGCAAACTTTGAAAGACTCACAACACCTAACTCTGCTGAACAATTAAAAGGTATATCTAAAACAATTGTTGATAAGGTGGTAGGTAGTACATTTGATTACACTGCTGTAGATAATATGCTTGATAGAAGATTCATGTCTAGACTAAGACAGGCATTTGTATCAGGTAAACAAGCTATTGGTATTGCTGCTGTGCAACAAACTAACCACTCACTCAACCAAAGATCTGCTATGTATGTTGACAAGAACAGACTTGATAGAGTTGACTTTAGAGATGCAAAGTTCTTAGGTGATGCTGAGGTGACATTTGAAAAATATAATAAGGTTACAATAGATGGACAAGAATATCCATCACTGTCTGGTGTAAATAATGCAGATGGTCAACTTATTTCTGATATACTTGGACAGTTTATTGACGGATATGTGGATATATCTAAAGGTCCATGGATTATGGAAATGGGTGCTACACCAAACGTAGCATCAACATTTATGTTCCTTGTAAAGATAGGTGTACCAGTAGACACTGTAGCATACTTCATGAACCAACCAATTATTCGTGACTATCTACAATCAGTTGAGAATGCAGGATATAAGTTCTTATTTATAGATGACTTTATAGACGCAACTATATCAGAATATGGAGGACTAACAAAAGAGCAAGAAAAGAAACTACCTAAGCAAATACCTAACAAAGCTTCTCTACTTAACACATTAGGTAAGAAAGAGTTCAATGCTAAGGAAAAACTAGATCAAATCTTTATGTTAAAAGAATTCTTGAAGTATGCTAAGATGGCTAACCAGTTGTACACAGTTACACAGGGTACCAACTGGGATACATCAAGATTCAATGATCCATACCTTGTATTTAAGAAGAACGTTCAGTTCTTTAGATCACAGGGTACTATTATATCTGATTCAGGTAACTTGCTAGATGAGTCTTTTATTGGTAATCAAGCTGATAGAATAAATGATTCTAGAAACGCTCTTGCAAACTTCCTTGTATCAGATAGAGGCAATGTAAGAACTGTGCTAGAGCAAGTACTTAAACCATATGTTGAGTTACCAAACAGAACATTTATTAAGGTGGCTAGAAAAGCTGTAAACGATTTATTTGATTGGGCTGTACAAACTAACCAAGGACTCAACTTACAGATACAAGAAACACTTCTATCAGACAAGGGTGTAGCCTCTGAAGTGATTGCATTTATTGACAAGATTAAGAAGAATCCAAATGATCCACTATTTAATAATCAGATAGTGAATCTTCTTGAGGTGAGACCATCTAGAAAAGGTGGAGAAACTACACCAAATAATGTATCTCTTAAGAATACAGATAACAAAGTGTATGATCAGAACAATATTATATACTCATTCCGTGAGTTAAGAGAGACGCTACAAGACAAAACAGACTTGTATGACAAACTAGTTACACTAGCTGTTCTTCAGTCTGGACTTAATAATTCACCTATATCATTTACATCACTTATTCCTTACGAGGACTTTGCAAGAATATACAATAAAACCTTGCCCATCATAGAAAATTTACCTAACTTGAACGACTTCTATGAACTGGGTGTTTTCCAAAGAAATAACTGGAATGACAATGATGTAGTTGCATACAATCGATTGTTCTCTATATACAGTATTGATAAAGGTGTTCAGTATCCATCTGTAGATTTCTTACCACCTAATGTGAAGAAAGCTATAGCAGAGGGTGAGATACCACAAGCGGTCACTCAGAGAATAGGAAAAGTTGGTGGTGAGTACATTGTAGCAAGTTGGAACAAGAAACTATCAAGACAAGAGATAGCTAAAATGCGTAGAGCTGGAGACTATTCTTACGTAAACAAAGGGTTGTTCAAGCAAGTGTTTGATGTTGACGGTGATCCTTTGATCAGCGAAGATGACAAAGGTAGACCATACTTTGTATATAAAGCAATCAATGCTCTTGGTGATAGCTTCAGAGCTAATGAGTTCTATTCATCAGCTAAGGAGTCTATTATTGATAACGGTATGATGAAGGTATCAAATGAAGTGACAGATGCTCAAGTTGTTGCAGCGTTTTCAGCAAAATATTCAAAATATGATAAGTCTATAAAAGGTCCACTAAAGATAACTGTCACAGGAGACAGAGTAATTGTAAATGGTAGAATGTTTGTAAAATCAATGATAACTCCTGAGAGTTTAAAGAACTCTGGGTTCACTGATGAGCAAGCTGGAGAAATAATTAATGCAAAATGTAAAGGCTAATGGCAATATGTCCTAACATAAATTTACCACAATGGAAGCAACTAGTAGCTGCTAGAGGAGAAAACATGGCCTATTTCTTATGGGCTAAGTATGATGGTAAGGTTCCTTTTAATGAAGTAAATAATGCAGATCGCATGTTACTTAATACAAAAGTGAAAAAGGTTATAAAAAAGATGGGAGTTGATGTACAATCACTCACTGATTATGCAAAAGAAAATCCCACTATTGATGAGTCTTCTGTTAACGCTGTAGCTGATTTAGCTGCTGGTGTTATTGCTATTTCTGAAGCTAAGGCAGATGAGAGCACACTTACAGAAGAGATGGTGCACATTGCTACAGCTATTATTGAGCAACGTAATCCTGAGCTCGTTACAGAGATGATATCTAAGATAGGTAGATTTAAAATATATAAGGATACACTAGAAGCTTATAAAGATATTCCTGCATACCAACTAGAGAATGGTAAACCAAACATTCGTAAGATAAAGAAGGAAGCTGTAGATAAAATGATCACAGCTATTATTCTAGGTGATACAACTGTGTCACTAGAGGAAGCTGACCAGTCTATATTTAGAAGAATGTGGGACATGATAACTGACTGGTTTAGACGACAATACAAGAGAGCAAACATTAATGTGTTTTCTACAACTGCTGAGACAGTAATAGGTGGTGAGTTTGAAGGAAGTATTGTTGACTTAGACAGTAAAGAAATATATTACCAACTTACAGATAAACAGAAAGACTTTCAGAGAAAGGTAGAAGAACTTCTTGGTGGTGAAAAACCTAAACTAAGAAAGATAGAAAGTGAGGAAAAAGCAGATCCTTTATTGCTAGATGAGGAAAAAGCTACAAGTTACTACGAGCTTCTTGTTGATGGTAAGTATGAAAGAATTACTAAACGTGTAACTGATAGAGTGAAAGCTTGGTATAGATCACGATTTGGTGATAAGAGATTCACTGCTCAGGAACAAAAAGATAATGAGGTGAAGCGTGTATTAGGTACACGATATCACGGATATTTTGAAGAGATACATGCTAGATTCTTTAATGAAGATGGTACAAGAAGAGAGAACCCAGGACCACGTCCTAACATACAAGGTAGTTTAAATAACCAAGTGTATAATAAGCTAGAGACTTACTACACTGATCTTATTGCATCATTCTCAGAAAATGGTAAAAATCCATTAGTATTCTCTGAGTTAAAAGTGTATGATCCTAAAAACAAAGAGGCAGGTACAATTGACTTGTTGATTGTTGAAGAAGATGGTACAGCAAACATTTATGACTGGAAGTTTATGAGTGTTGCAAAAGGTGCTGAAGATGTTGCTTGGTATAAGCAAGGAGCATATGGTATACAACTTGGCACATACAAGAAGATATTACTTGACAACTATGGTGTAAAACAAGTTGGTAAGAACAGAGCTGTTCCCATCATCATGGATCTTAAGAGGAAAAACTTTCAGGACCCAACTAGTAAGTTAGAGATAAAAGGTATAGAGATTGGTTCTGTAGATCCAAATAAGATAGACAAGCTTACACTCACACCTGTATCAGAAGAGTCAGAAACTACAGGGGTGGAAGTTCTTGATGATGTAATTAAACAGTTGAATGCTGTACAAGCTCAGCTCTCAAAGAAAACTGCAACAAACGAAGAAGAAAGAAAGTTTAAGGTGGAGCGACTAAACATCTTAAATAAAGCAATACGATCTTTACGAGGTAACCAAAATATTGGACCACTGATTGATGCAATCTCTGTTATGGAAAGAGAGGGTACAAATATAATTGCAGAATATGAAACTGCATATAAAGGTAGACCAGCAAATGATAAAGATTTAACAGATGTAGAGCTTTCTGATTTCTCAGCAAACATGAGAGAGTATATTGCTTCTTCTGCAGTATTTGGCGAACTCACTGACAATATTGGTGATTTGATTTACACCAAAGAAATGGAGCAAGATGCTATTACAGAAGAAGACAAACAATCTTTGGCTCAAAGAAAAGAGCTTCTTGACAAACTTAGAGATCAATCAGAATCTATTCGTAAGTCAAGAACAAAAACTATAAAAATTGCTGGTGAGTTTTCTGATAAGTTTATAGGAGAACGTAACCTTGTAACAGGACTTATGTCTCCAGAAAGAGTTGTGAAAGGACTGCGTTCACTTTTTAGAGGATTGTCAGACATAGGATTAGCGGCTACAGATTTGTTATACAAGATGGCTAACCGTGCTATGGGTAAAGCTCAAGAAGAGTCATTACAAGAAGTTAATGAACTTATTGCAATACAAGAAAAGTTAAAAGCTAGAGGTGGTAACTTAAGAGACTTAGTTTTAAAATTGTATCAAAAAGATACTGAAGGTGGTATTGTAAACAAACTTATATATAAGTATCAAAAAGCCTTTTATGAACAAGTGGATGCAAATGCTCAAGAAGGTGCAAGAAGTAAACAATGGCTTAAAGATAATATTGATTTAAAAGCTTATGCTCAAGAAGCTAACAAGATACTTAAACAAAGACTTAGTCGTATAAATAAAACATATGAGGAAGGTGCTCTAAAAGAAAAACTCATACTAGAAGAGCAAAGAAAGTGGGATGTAAATAGACGTGACTTTAATGGTTGGAATAACTACGTAATAAAAAGACACCCACAAGAAAAGTGGCAGAGTAAAGAATATGTTGATCTTAAAAAAGATCCTGAACTCTTTGAATTATACAACTGGATCTCTAAGATGAATAATAAAGCTACAGAGATTGGATATATAGACAATGCTGTACGTTCTACATTCCTACCATTCGTTAGAAAGAGTATGGCAGAGAGTATTGCTTGGGATGGTTCTTTAGGGTCTATATCAAATACATTTGGTAATCTAAAAGCTAGAGCTGATGATGTAGGATATGGATCTATAAATGAACTTACAAACGAGCTAGAAAACTCTATACCTAAATATTACACTAGTGACTTTAGTAAAACAAAAGAAAATGGTACTAATGACTACTCTGATGTTAGCTTAGATTTATTTAAGAATCTTATACTGTATACTAATCACATGAATAAGTATAAGTATCTAACTGAGGTGGAAGACCAACTTCTTCTTGCTAAAACTGTACAGCAGTTTAAGAAAAACATTAAGACAGGTAGATTTGGCAATGCTGTGATATCAGATGGTAGAGTGCAGCTTGAGGCAGGTAATACCCAAAACATAAAAATTATTGATGACTACTTTAACAATGTCTTATATGGAAAAAAATATGCTACAGATGATACAGATATAGCTTTAGGAAGAGGAATAAACAAAGTATTTGGTAGAGAGATTGTTAATGAAGAAGATACAGTTGTTTCTCTACAAAAAACTATGGACTTCATGAATAGATATACTCAGATGAAGTCATTAGGTTTTGAATTTATATCTGGTGCTGTAAACATCTTTGGTGGTAACGTACAGATATCTGCACAGGCAGGTAAGTATTTTAAAGCTAGAGAGGTGGCAAAGTATGAAGCTAAATTACTTGGAAATAAGTTTAAGAATGATGATGAAAGAAAAATGTTCATTCAGCTTATTGATAAGTTCATGCCTCTGAAAGATGACCCCACTTATGATAAGTTAGTAAAGTCTGGTATGTCAAGTCTTACAGACAAGAACTTTTCTGATTTATTGTTTGTATTCTTTAGACAACCTGAACAGCATCTAGAGAAGTCCATATTTATGGCCCTGTTAGACAATATGATGGTGGAAGATGGTAAGCTTGTAAACATCAGAGACTTTGTAAAGAACAAATACAAAGCAAGATATAACAGCGCTGAAGAATATAGAACACTCAATCCTAAGATTAAGGAAGAGATTGCAGAGCTACAGAAAACAAGATCTATCAATGCTACAAAGAAACTAGAAGATGGCAAGCTTGTTGTACCAGGACTAGATCTAAACAATAGACAAGAACTACAACGTCTCACTAATGTAGCTAGAACACTTGCTAGAACTGCTACTGGTGGTCAAACAGAATTTGACAACCTAAGAATAAACATGAATGTTTGGACTCGTTCTTTAATGGTATTTAAAGGATGGATTCCTAAACTTGTTGATACACGTTTTGGTGAGTTCAGAAAGGTGGCTGATGACTTTAATGTAGAGATAGGTGAAGATGGTATGACTACTGGAGAACGTTATGACGTAGGTAGAGTGAGACTATGGGGTGGACTTTTATTAGAAAGTATCAGAGATAGAAGTTTAAATATAACAAACATTCTACAAGGTAATGAACAAGGATTGAAAAAACTTGATGAGCTGTATGAAAAATACACAGATCAGTACTTTCAAAAGAATGGTGTACAAGCAAACCTTACAAAAGAAGAGTTTGCTGATATGATACAGACTAACCTGCGTAACCAGGTTAAAGAACTTGTTATACTGCTTAACATGCTTGCTATATCATTTATTGTTGGTGCAATTGCTCCAGATGATGATGATGATAAAGCTAGAAAGAACTCTCTAAGATATTTCCAAAGAGTTACAGACAAGTTTATTAGTGAGCTTATGTTCTTCTATAATCCATCAGAAATGGCTAACACACTTGATGCTGGTATGCCTCTTCTTGGACTACTAAAAGACATAAATAGATTTGCTGGTCACAGTGCTAAAGAGATTACAGGATTTGATATTAGTAATCCAGGTAAAACAGCTGATGAGGTTAGAAAAAGTGCACAACCAACAAAGAATTTAATGAAGATGTTCCCACTTGCTAAGTCATTTGTGAACTATCTTGCAATGTTTGATGAAGACTTTGCTAAGGAATTTGATGTATCAATTCCAAAAAGGGTTAGGTAACGCTATATTATAACCCCATATTTTTATAACAATTTTTAAAACACATATATAAAACATAACTTTGTAATTATGAGAACCGCTGAAATTTGCCCAACGTGCGCTGTATATCAAAATGCTGAATGCATTATATACAATGGCCCCTACCTTACAAATATTGTTGTGAATCCAGGAGATGATTTACAAACAATTCTAGGTAGTATTAATAATAATTTTGTTCCAAGAACAGGAACAACTCCTGCTCCTGTAAGTGGACCTGCAACATATGTAGGTCAGCTATATGTTAATGATGCTACAGGTATGGTGTATTATGCATCTAGTGCTGGTACAGCTAATGACTTTGATCAGTTATTAACAGCACCAATTGGTGGAGTTCCTGAACATTCTAATAATGCTGCAGCATTGTTTGCTGGACTAGTTGCTGGACAACTATACAGAACAGGAGACATCCTTAAGATAGTACACTAAGAATAAACCCCATTCCAGATGAGTAAGATAATTTGTGCAGCAGATCCCTGCAAAACAAGACTAAGTAGTGCATGTGTCTTCTATGAAGGCCCTAATTTGGTATGCGCTAAAGTCAACACCAACCAAACCTTAGAAGAAGCATTACAAAATATTAATGATGCATTGTGTGCTGGTAAAGGAGTTGATGGTACTAGTGGAACCTCTGGCACTTCTGGTACATCTGGAACTACAGGTACGTCTGGTACCTCTGGGACATCTGGAACGAGTGGAACATCTGGTTCAAGTGGAACCTCTGGAACTAGCGGTACTTCAGGGACCACAGGAACATCTGGAACATCTGGAACAACAGGTACTTCAGGCTCTTCTGGTACTGCTGGTACGTCAGGAACAACAGGAACAAGTGGAACAACTGGTACCTCAGGGACTAGTGGCACTAGTGGAACTACAGGCACCTCTGGTACAAGCGGTACATCTGGAGATCGAGGAGATATATATAAAACATGCATTACAAATACATCATTCACTTTAGGTAACACTGTTGATGAATGTTTATTTGTAGATACTGGACTTGCATACACTCCAGGTCAATCTATTGTTATTGCATATGATGTAGACAATTATCAAGAATGTGATGTCGTATCTTATAATCCTGCTACAGGATCTTTATGCTTTACCCCACCTTTCAAAGTTGTGGGATCTGGTACATACACTTCATGGTGCATCAACCTTGATGGAGCAACAGGTGGAGATGGGTCTAGTGGTACATCAGGTACATCAGCAACAGCTGGAACCTCTGGTACTACTGGAACTTCAGGAACATCTGGTACGTCAGGCACCACTGGAACTAGTGGAACTACAGGTACAAGCGGTAGTAGTGGGACATCAGGAACCAGTGGTACAACAGGTACTAGTGGATCAAGTGGAAGTGCTGGTTCATCAGGTACATCTGGTACGAGTGCTACAAGTGGAACTTCTGGAACCACTGGAACATCTGGAAGTAGCGGTACTGCTGGAACAAGTGGTACTACAGGTACTTCTGGATCTGCAGGAACTAGTGGTATAGATGGATCATCAGGTGCATCTATAGCAAACTGGTATGCTAGTTTCTCTGATAATACAAACCAAAGTGTAAGTGCAGCAAGCACACCAACAGCTATTACATTTAATACAGTAGAGTTGGCAAATGGTATTGTATTAGATTTCAATCAGCAAGTGAGATATCCACATGCTGGTATATACAAAGTGGGATATTCTTTACAAACTATTAAAACATCAGGAGGTAATGCAGTTATTGATATCTGGCTAAAAAAGAATGGCACAGATTTTATAAGAAAAGATAGAGTTACAACTGTAACTGACAATGATATAATTGAACTACCTTATTCAGAGTTTATAGTAAATCTAGACGCAAATGATTACTTAGAAGTTATTATAGCATCTACAAATAGTAGTGCAGGAATTAAAGCAGTACCATCTAGTTCTTTTCCTTATTCAGTTCCTGCTGCACCTTCTGTAGTGTTTAACACTGTACAAGTTGGTGTAGCTGTAGGATCTACAAGTGGAACATCAGGAACATCTGGTACTAGTGGAACTTCTGGCACATCAGCAACAAGTGGTACGTCAGGTACAAGTGCAACATCTGGTACCAGTGGTACTACAGGAACTAGCGGTACCTCAGGAACGTCTGGTACATCTGGTACATCTGCACAAGATGGAACTAGTGGTACTAGTGGCTCAAGTGGAGAATCGTGTAACAGTTATAATGTTACATGTCCAGCTGGAGGTGGAGATTGTAATGCAGGTGTAAACTTCTGTGATGGTTCAAATGGATTTGTAACTGTAACAGAAGGAACATCTATTGATATTTGTGCAAGACAAACACCTACAATTAGTAATGGAGGTAGTGTAAATCTTAGTGGTCTATGCTCAGGAAGCTCAGGAACATCTGGCTCAAGTGGCACATCTGGGACTTCTGGCACAAGTGGTACTAATGGTACTGGTGGTACGAGTGGTACTTCTGGGACATCAGGCACATCTGGAACCAGTGGCACTTCTGGTAGCTCTGGATTAGATGGAACTGGTGGCTCTTCAGGTACAAGTGGTACATCTGCTACTAGTGGTACTAGCGGTAATACTGGTACTAGTGGTACTACAGGGACAAGTGGAACTAGTGGTAGTTCTGGCACTAGTGGCACTACAGGTACATCTGGTAGCTCAGGTACTTCTGCAATAGATGGTACTAGTGGAACCAGCGGTACGTCAGGTACAACAGGTACCTCAGGTACTAGTGGACTCTCAGGAGACTTCTATGCAACCACATCAACAGACTCTTTTACATTAGGTAGTCCAGGTTGTCTAGATGTAGATACAGGACTAGCTTACACAGTGGCTCAATCTATCATTATTGCTTATGATGCTAGTAACTACCAAGAGTGTGAAGTTGTTTCTTATAACCCTGCTACTGGAGAACTTTGCTTTGGATCACCTACAAGAACTGTAGGAAGTGGAACATATTCAGCATGGGAAATCAATCTCGATGGTGCTACAGGTGGTGATGGATCTTCAGGAACATCAGGAACAAGCGGTACATCAGCTACATCAGGTACTTCAGGAACTACTGGAACGTCAGGAACTACTGGAACCTCTGGTAGTAGTGGTACAACAGGTACTTCTGGTACTAGTGGTACATCTGCTACATCAGGAACTAGTGGAATAGATGGCACAAGTGGTACTTCTGGTACAAGCGGAACTACAGGAACTAGTGGGTCAAGTGGTTCATCAGGAACTACAGGTATAGATGGTACAAGTGGGACAAGTGGAACCAGTGCAACAAGTGGTACGTCAGGCACTTCTGGTACTACAGGAACAAGTGGTACAAGTGGTGTAGATGGCACATCAGGTACTAGTGGTACCTCTGGAAGCAGTGGTATAGACGGAACAAGTGGAACCACTGGTACAAGTGGTACATCTGGAATTGATGGTACTAGTGGTACAAGTGGCACTACAGGAACCTCTGGATCTTCAGGGACTGCTGGTACATCTGGTACTAGTGGAACCACAGGAACCAGTGGTACTTCTGCAACTTCAGGCACTTCAGGTACAACAGGCACTAGTGGAACATCAGGTATTGATGGAACCTCTGGTACATCTGGTACTAGTGGCACTTCAGGAACTAGTGGGGTGGATGGAACTAGTGGAACCAGTGGAACTTCAGCTATAGATGGTACGTCTGGTACTACAGGTACTAGCGGAACTAGTGGAACAAGTGCAATTGATGGCACTTCAGGTACATCAGGTACTTCTGCTATTGATGGAACCTCAGGAACAAGTGGATCAAGTGGTACATCTGGAACGAGTGGTACTACTGGTACATCTGGTACTAGTGGAAACAATGGTGCACCTGGATCATCTGGTACTAGTGGGTCTTCAGGAGTTAACGGTGGTAATGGAAGCAGTGGAACAAGTGGTACTAGTGGTACATCAGTTGCTGTATCAGGAACTACAAACTATGTAACTAAGTTTACCAGTGCTACAACGATTGGTAATACAGCTGTTCCAATGTACGATGATGGTACACGAGTTGTTGTAGGTGGTACCAGTCCTGGTATATCAGTTTCAAAACTTGATGTAGTTGGCAATATGTACACTAGTGGTGCTATATACATAGGTAATGGCACTAATAACTTTATTGGTTCATATATTGGAGCCATGAATGTATATGCTCAATCAGGCAATGTGATTTATCTTGGTGGTGGTATAGGAAACAGACAAAATGATGTTCAAGTTGGTAATGGATATTTAAGTATACGAAATAATAGTACTGCTGGTGCATTTGCTGTTAATCAATTTATACCTGATACAACTCACACTTATGGACAACCTTCAGATGCTATTATTCAAGGATATAATAGTGGTAATGGTGGTGTTCTTACATTGTATAATGGTGACACAAGTATAGTGAGCTCTCAGAAATTAGGTATATTACAATGGGCTGGTAGAGATGATGCAACTGGTGGGTATGCAATGGGTCAAATAATCTGTTCAGCTCAAACCATACCAGGAACAGGAAATAACGGAGGTGGTAATCTTGATTTCTGCACTGCCTTTACAGGACTTGGACAAGGTCCTGTAGCAAGAATGAGAATTAACTACCAAGGTAATGTTGGTATTGGAGAAACTACTCCAAGTTCAAGACTTCACGTAAAAGATGCTTCTCCTGTTTTAAAATTACAGTCATCCTTATCGACTGGGACGCAATCCATTTCTTTTAATAATTCTTCAGGAACACAAGAAGGATCTTTAATTTATAGCTCAGCAAATGATACCTTTAGACTTACTAATGTACCTGGTAATAGCAGGTTATATCTTGACAATTATGGAGCTACGTTTTCTGTTGGAACAAGTAATTTAAATCAATCAGGTGTAATATTAGGCGCCACTACTCTAACTTTAGTATCTAATTTTAGCACAGCTTTAACTTGTGATTTCGCTGGGAAAGTAGGTATTGGGACTGCTACTCCAGGTGAAAAGCTAGAAGTTAATGGTACTGTAAAAGCAACAGCAACTACAGATGCATATAAAGGTTATATTAAACAAAACGTAATTAGTTATGGGGCTGAAAAAGTAGAAAACTCTAACTATTATTTTACCTCTTACAATACTACATCCACAGTAACTACCGCTCAAGGATACAATAGAATAGTTGCTGCTTATAGCGGCAGGGTTAAAAAAGTATATGTAAGACACGGAGGGGGTTTAACACCTACTGCAACTGCAGTTAATTTTAAAAAACACGTAAACGGTGTTACATCTGTAGCAGTATACGCTGCAACTGTGGCTAATACTGCTAGTACAAACATGACCGCTTATTATGAATTTGGAGATAGTGATTTTACTTTTAATGCAGGAGATTTAGTAGGTCTTTTGTATCAAACTACAGATGCCTTTGGAGCTTCTAAAACTATGGGAGTCGTAGCTATTACTATAACACTTGAATATAACATTACTTAATATGGCTAATATAAACGATAAGATAAGAACAAAAAAGCTTTATAAAAGCGGAGACACAACAAGAGCCTATAAAGATTCTAATGGAGAGATAGTTGTGCCATCAAATGTAGCTTCAGAGATAGCTGCAGTATCAGATATAACTGATCTTTTAAATGACCATGATAACTATACAAAATCAATATATCTTTTAAAAGAAATAGAAAATATTAGATTAGACCTAGAAGAAATGCACGCTTTTATTAAAGACGCTTTTGGTAGAGACTCTTTGCAAGCTGCTTCTAAAGGACCTCAAGGTGACACTGGTCCTCGAGGCCCACAGGGTGTGCAAGGGCCCACTGGTCCAAAAGGAAGTACAGGAGCTACTGGAGCTACAGGACCACAAGGACCAGAGGGGCCATCTGGAAAAGATGGACAAGGTAGCTCAACAACGGTGTTTGGTTGTAAAGGTGAAACACTAGGAACACTAGGGAACATGACAGTGTGCGATGAAACCGTTAGGTATGAAATTTTAGATCCAAAATCAGGAAAACAAATAGACACTCTAATAATACCTAGAGTTTTAAAATAAACAAATAAACAATAAATTATGATAACTTACGATTGGAATTGTAAAACAGTAGATGTACACCCTCAAAAAGAAGGTGAAACAAATGTAGTGTATAACGTGCACTGGATTGTAACAGGAACAAAAGAAGATTATTCAGCGACAAGTATCGGAGCTCAAGCAGTGCTTTTAGACCCTGAAACGCCTTTTATACCTTTTGATGAACTAACAAACGAAATTATTGTTGGTTGGACAAAAGACGCTATGGGCGAAGAACATGTTCAAGCTATTAAGGATAGTATTGCTTCTCAAATATCTGAATTAGAAAACCCAACTTCTGTAACTATGATAATAGAAGATTAAAGTAATGCCGTAGATACTACATCAATCACTTTACTAGCTGGTATACCTCTATGACATTCAAAATGTCTAGGGGTATTTTTATGTTCAGGACACCAGTCCCAATCTCCTTTATCAAATTTATGATTTGGATTATTCCAGCATCCATGACATAAAGACTCATCAGTCACTCTATAGCAACTGAATTCATGATCAGCTTCTGTAAAGTTGGATATCATTACAACAGGCTTACCAATAGCCCAAGCTAACCAGCTGAGTCCACTAGATAGTCCTATAAAGAGCTCACTCTGTCTGATACAATCAATAGTGTATTCTAAACTAGTATCAACTATCTTCTCACAATTGTCAAAAGGATTATCTTCTATAGATGTATTAATCACCATGTAACCTTCACCATGTAGATAGTTTATAACCTCTTGCCACCCCTCTCTAGTCCAGAACTTACAACCAGCTGTAGAGTTGGTAGCTATAGTTACATACTTACCTGGAACATTATAGTTATCTTTCATACCACACTCATTGCCCCAATCACTTTTAATTCTAGGTGCTATCTCTTCATATGGTAATCCTAAGATGTTTGTAGCAGCTTTCTGCAGAGGTATTGTGTTAGGTAATACAGGCTCTTTGTCACTGTTATAGAACCATCCTATCTTATACATTGCATATATACCAGGCACTTCTGTTCCAGGCTTTACAAACTCAAGTTCAGGATACACCTCTTCAAATAAGAAGTTCTTAAATGTACTTACAATCACCTTACATCCGTGTTTCTTCTGAAACTCTAACACATAAGGTATCCATGCTATAGAGTCCCCTAAAGAACTACTATCAAAGGCTATGTAAACACGCTTATTGTATAGATTTAACTTCTCGTTATACACTTCTACACCATCCTTTAAGACAATAGTGGTCCATTCTGTATAGTAAGATCTATCAAGCATGGCCCAGTGGTTAGTGCGCATAACACTATCGTATATAAGCTTTGGTCCATCATACACATACACTGTGAACTCACTGTCAGATGTACCTGTAATATCTATACGTGGTCTTTCTACAAAGCTCTGATGTATTTGATAGCTGTCATTATCTACAACATCTAAGTCTAACACCTCTTTATAGAGCTCAGCATGTCTTTTACCAAACACACTGCTAGTGTTATGTGTAGGCACCTCATATTTTACAGGCTCATTTAACAAGCGCTTTAGTTGGTTCTTCATCTTCATAGGGTTTAGATCCTCTATGTAAGGCGTGAACATATCTTTATACTGTGCAAGGTTACGTGCTAGTATAGGTAGGCCATATGATATAGCTTCTCTGATAGCTAATGGATTACACTCCCATACAGAGTTGAACATAAATACATCTGCAGCTAATAAAAATTTGTCTACATCATCACGCTCTCCCCATATAGTTACATTGTCTGGTACGTCATTCATTAATGGTTGCCAGTAGTCTTGGAAGTTACCTGCTTGATTACCAACAAAGTGAAACTCTACATGTGGTAGTTTTCTAGCAAGAGCTAGTCCTTCTCCTTGATTCTTACCCTTAGTCCACAGTCCTACATTAACCACATGTTGTTTCTTAGGGTCTAGCTCTAAGTCATGTTTAGCGTTTAGTTTGGTTTGCCAATCATATATTACAGGATCTACAGGGAACTCTATGACATCCTTGTGGGATTTCATATTTACAAACGTCTCTAAGTGATATGGTGTACAGAATGCATATGCGTCTGGGTGATACCTCTTATCTCTATCAGGTCTGAAGGAGATGTTATGACAAGTTTCTATTATCTTCCATGACCTGTCTTTATTATATAATAGAGGTAGCACATTATCTGCACCATCTCCTAAACACTCAGCCATCTCATCTATATGTACAATATCTATATTATTGTCTTTGATGATGTCTATGAGCTTTGTCTTATCTTCTCCTAGTGTATAGAAGTTGGATACAAGTTTCTTAATCTGATTCTTCTGAACAACATATTCATCACTATAGTTGGCCCATTCTACAACATAGATGTTAAACCCACTAAGTGCTTTGATTCTTTTGAGAAGGAACTCAGGCATACCACCTGTAGATAGATGAGGTGCTAAGAATAATACTTTTTTACTCATCTGATCTAAAACACTTTGCATCACTGTTACATCTTTCTCACCATGTAATGCTAACAGTTCTTCTTTATTTGCAGGAAGAGTTACCCACTCTGAAAGAGGATTTGTATATCCAGTGAATGGTAGATTTTCTAGATTTAACTCTCCTTTATAGTTCATATATATTAGGGGTAAGCCTTCATGTATATTGTACTTCCATAAGAGCACATTAGCAAGTGTCTCTTCGTGATAAGGTGCATAGAGTTGAGGATTCTTTACAACAGCTGGGTGATTGCACATCCATCCCCATTCATCAATCCACTTGCGTGAATGCTGACCAGCAACAAAGTATCCTGTTTGTCTGTATCTGTTTCTTACATTCTGATCTACACCAAAGAGCTCACACGCTGCATGTTCTAAACTTTTATACAGTTCATCTCTTGTCTCTACACCACCTCTACCATTTATAAACAGGTAGTCATATATACCTTGTACAAAGTATGGATACTCACAATACTGTGGATAGTAATCAAATATATTATCTATATGTTTAGTCACTACAGTGTCTGAATCAATATAAGCTACAGTGTGTGCATAGTTATCCAATGCGTCAGTAACCACTAAAGGTCTCTGACTCAGTAACTTAAATACGTCACTGTCATTTCTATCAATGTATTCGTTTTTATTAATGTACACACCGTGTAAATCCCACTTGATTGTCTTTGCTCCAGGCACTTCCCACTCTGAGTTTATCATATACACAATTACAGGAGTATCAGTTACAGAGTTTATACTTTGTACAGCTTTACACACTACATCGTAATATGCATTATTTGCATATAGCACGTACGCTCTGTCTAACTTTTTCTTTTGGTGTATATAGTATCCATAGTCATTGTTACCACATAATAAATCTAGTGCAGAGTAACGATCTCTCATCACCTCTTCAGTTAGATCTTCTTGTAAATGTGTCTCATGTACATTACCTTCCCACTCACCCTGCTCCATTTCATACGGTACAGCAACTAAGCATTCTTTTCCACTGCTTGTTATGTAATCAACAAGTTTTGTAGCATCTTCTACATTTAGGTGTTCTAGAACATCACCTAGTATTATAAAATCATAGTCTGATATATCAAATGTTCTTATGTCTCCCACATAAACATTGTCATACTTCTCTCTCAGAGAAAACTTATCAATGTATGGTGAGTATATTTCTACAGCATCCACTTGATATCCATGTCCAGATAGTAACTCTCCATAAATTCCTGCACCAGGGCCTACATCAAGAACTCTTTTATTGGTTGGTATATTGTTAATTATCCATTTTTGGACTCTAGATTTGAATCCACTCCAACTGTGCGGCATAATATTTGATTTTATCTACAAATATAGAAAAATAAATGAAAAGTTTATGCTATATTATGTAAATAATTTGACTAACGGTTTTGGTATTCTAAAAAGTTTAGTTATATTTGTTCATTACATCGTGTAACTTCTACACAACTACACCTATATCTGATATAAAACCACCCACTGCACTTATAGAATAGGTGTGCTATCACTTTTATATACATATAAAGAATGAATCATGGCTGACCACACTGCTTATCAACAACAAGTAAAACAAGAATTGAAAAACATGGACCATCGTTTAGACGAGATGGAGGAAAAAATGAACTCCATTGATACAAAATTAACACAAGTTGTTGATGCTATATTAGGTAACTCTCTTACAAAAACAGGAGGGTTTGTTAATGACATTGATGAACTTAAAAAGAAAATAGAGTTATTAGAATCACAAGTTAAAAAACAAGAAGAGTTTAAAAAGAAATTCTCTTGGACTGTTGGGCTTGTTACAGCAGGGGCACTAGTTACGCAGTATTTAATTAACCTATACTCTAAAATCAAATAATATGAAAAAGTTAAAGAACATTATAAGCGTTGTTAAGAACTGGATTATTTCAAATGGAATTGAAGGCGCTTTAGGATTAATTCTTGGACTCATACTTTGGGTTGCAGGATATAAGATATGGGCAGGTGTGTCTTTTGGCGTATTTGCACACAAGAACTGGGACATTGTAAAGTCTTGGATTAACAAAAGTATATGAGTAGAAGAGAGAAAATAGACTACTTTCTTAAAAGATGGATTAGCAGAAAGCTCACCGTGTTTATCGTGGGCTCTTTTGGTTTATTCTCTGGAGTGATTACTTCCTCTGATTGGGTGATAATTGCTACAGCTTACATTGCTATACAAGGATTTACAGATGTAGTTGAAAGATTATTTAAGTTAAGGTCATCTTCTTAATAGACATGAGACGTATAGACAAGATCATATTACATTGTAGTGCCACACCTGCTGGAAAACATTTTGATGTTGATGAGATTAGAAAATGGCACGTTGAAGGCAGAGGTTGGAAAGATATTGGATATCATTATATAGTTTATTTAGATGGAAGTATACATAACGGAAGACCTATTGAAGTCCCAGGGGCTCACGTCAGAGGACACAACAAGCACAGTATCGGTGTTTGTTATGTTGGTGGAGTTTCTAACATAAAAAATAAAAGAGGTAAGTGGCCTGCTGAAGATACAAGAACCCCAGAGCAAAAAGAAGCACTGTGGAGGTTACTTATGGAGCTGATGGCTTGTTATGATGGAGCTACACTTCATGGACATAATGAGTTTGCAAACAAAGCATGTCCTAGCTTTTCAGTATCTAAAGAATATAAAGATATAATAGAGTTTTATGAAGATAATTAATTTCTTAAAAGATCAATGGTTTGCACTGATTATAATCGCTGTACTGATTTTTATGCAAATTGAAAGTGATCAGAGAGCTTCTATTTATCAAGACAAACTAGTAGAGCTTAGAAAAAAGATTGAGTACTATAAAGCTAAAGATGAGCAACTCAAACATAAGATAGATAGTTTGTCTTCTCTTGACAAAGAAATAGTTGAGAGAATTAAAATCATCAAACAAAAGGAATATGTACAAATTAAAATGGTTGATAGTATTCCTGTTAGTGAGCTTCAACAGTTTTTCACAGACAGATACTCCGAAGGTAACTCTAACTGAGACAGAAGCAAGAAAGGTTATTAAGGACCTTCTGAAGTATGACTCACTTAAGTTATTATACGCTGAGTTAGAACAGAGAATAGAACTACTTTCAAAAAAAGAAGACTTATTATACGCTAGACTAGCAAAAAAAGATTCTATCATAGCCACTCAACAAGAGTATATTGATGTTCAAGAATCTATTATTAACACAAAGAAACCTATTAGACTTAATGGTTTTGTAGGTGTGCAAACATTTCAAGTGTCTTTAACTGAGCCTATTTTATATATTCAAACAGAGGTTGAACTTGGTAAACTAACCTTAGGAGGCAGAGTATTTGCACAACCTAACAATCCTGGAGGATATGGTTTTGTTGTAGAATATAAAATATTTTAATGAGAGATTACGATTTAGATGATTGGGAACTAGAGATAGGATTTCACTGGCCCCATCAAAGACTTGCTTTGGGTTGGGAGATAATGAACCCAAATGAACAGTACAACTATACAACTATACGGTTGTATTTATTTGTAATAACACTAACACTGGACTTCTAATTAAATTAGTTAGAAGTCTTTAACATACTTAATTATTTTAATTTATCACGATACTAAAATAAGTCTAGTAATATTCATAACTTTGTAGTATGGCAACTTTTATAAAAGCAGGATTTTGGCAGAAACTTTGTGACCCTTGTGAGGGATACAAGAACTGGTTGAACTTAGATAAGTTTGTTAGCAATATTGTTAACACTATTCTAAGAAGCACACCTAATGGCTTATATTCTCAAACTAAAGATGGAACAGAGATAGTAAACACTGATGTAGAATCAGATTTGGTTGGACAAGGTGTAGGTTCTTTGACTGTTCCTGCAAATGGATTTAAAGTGGGTGATAGCTTTGTTGCTAAAATGGGTGGTGTAATTTCTACATCTGGAGGTAATAACTTTATTACAATAAGAATTGAGTCATTGAATGGTGTAACAGTTGAATTAGCAAGCAGTGGGTCACAGTCTCTTCCAGGACTAAGTGATGAATCATTTACACTAGAGCTTAACTTTACAATTAGAAACATTGGAGAAGCAGGCACTGCAGAAATACTAACTGTTGGAATCATGGTATTTCAAAAGTCTTCTTCAGGAAGTATGGAAGGATTTGAATTTAGATCGCTTAACAATACAACCTTTGATACAACCAAAAGTTCAACATTAGACATCACTGCTCAGTGGGATTCTGCAAATCCTGGAAGCAGTATTAAAAGTCAATACCTTACATTACATAAACTTTATTAAAACATAACACGATGGGAATACCAAATAAACAAATCGGCTGGGGAGCAACAGAAAACTTGTTGTGGAACATCTCTAAGCAATTAGAGCGATTGATTCAGGTGACTGGTGCACAAAACACTACCACCACTACAACAACAGCTGCTCCGTAATAGAATTTAAAAACCAACAACTACATAATGAAAGACTTAAGATTTATCTGTGCACAGCCAGATGACACTTACTACACATGGCAA
>Ga0209771_1000765_pt1 | contig 21208 bp, 12 predicted proteins | sample SaaInl59LU_5_DNA_FD_184639 | JGI IMG/M metagenome (GOLD analysis project Ga0209771, IMG submission 184639) | Marine microbial communities from expanding oxygen minimum zones in the Saanich Inlet - ESP_59LU_5_DNA (SPAdes) (version 2) | ecosystem: Environmental > Aquatic > Marine > Intertidal zone... | reverse complement strand
AACTAAAGCTAAGTGCACCCATGTATTTACTGGTGGTGTTTTAGATGAATTTGTTGTAGCCTCACCAAAAGAGGTGTTTACCGTGTTAGCAGCTGTAGCAATTTGAAAAGGTCTGCCAGCTAAAAAATCAGAGGTAGGCCCTGCGTCTTCTTGGTGTATAATCTTAGGTGAACCTGAATCAGCACTTAAGCTATTAAATTTTATCCACATTAAAATGGTATAAGATTCACCAGACTCAAAAACACTCTTTGCAGTCAAATATGGTTTTTCATTAAATAATGCAGCTTGGCCAAACTTGCCAGCTTCGTAGGTGTCTACAACAGCTGCAGTTTTAGCATTTAAGACTACACCGGTAGCTGAAGCATCAGTAAGAGTGTTGTCAAAAGGGAAATACATTACGTACTTGCTTACATCTGCCGTCTGTGCATTTGTGAATTGTAAGCCTAAAACTATCGTGAAAATTGGAATAAGTAATTTTTTCATAATATTGGTTATTTTGTTTTTAGACCCTAAAAATAATAATCTTTTAGTAATTCTGTGTCCTGCACTATCTGTATTAATAGGTCGTTAATAACGCAGTATTCTATAGTTTTATTTATGAGGTAGTTAGTTAGTTTATTTCCAATCTCGTTTTAATATATTTTGGGTTATTTTCTAAGTCTCCCGATTTTTTCCGCCAATTTTTTAGTGCAGATCTTAGTTCTGTTACTTTTTCTTTGTGTTTTAATTCGTTTATAATATTAACCAACTGATAAGGGTCTTTCTTCATATCATATAATTCTTCTGCAGGTCTTCCATTTTCGAGTAATAGTAATAAATTATATTGCATTGGGTGTGTGTCTTTGGCTTCAATCGTGGCATCATAACTTTTGTTATGCCAACCTTTGTAAGCTCTTAAATCGGCTGGTAATAAATATGATTTATTTGGCATTAAATTTTTTATGTAATAAAATCGTCCATCAAAAACAACACGACTTGGGAAGTGTTCTCGTGGGTCTGGTCCATGAGAATTATGCTCAGCAAAAATATAATCACGGTCTTTTACTTTCTTCTCGTCACCACTAAAAACAGGAAGCAAGGATTGACCTTGCACAGTTTCTGGTATTGATAAATCCAAAAAGGATAAAACCGTAGGCATAATATCAGTATGCGAAATAAGCGCCTCAGAAATTTGACCTTTTGAAACGTTAGGTCCTGCGACTACATAAGGTACGTGCAAACCTTCTCCGTAAGCAGATGCTTTGGCTCTGTGGTAAGGTTGACCATGATCTGAGGTGTAAATAATCAATGTGTTGTCAAATTCTCCTTTAGCTTTTAGTGTTTCTATAATGGCTCCTGCACAAGCATCTGCTAATTGTACACATCCATAATATTTGCTCAAATCTTCGCGCATCATTGGTGTGTCTGGTAAATAATCTGGTACTATAATGTTGTTTACATCTGGCATATATTCTGGAAACTTGTTCATGTGCGAATCAAAGTTTCTGTGCGGAGGTGAAATATTTGCCTGAAAAAAGAAAGGTTTATCGCCTGAGGCTTCAATAAATTCGCCAATTACTTGTTTGTATTTTTCTGGGTCATTATGCACAGGGTTTCTTGCAGAATAAGGGAATTTCCAAGGTGGGCTCATGTGAAATTTCTGCGTAATAGCCGTGTAAAATCCATTCTCTTGTAATATTTCGGGTAGTGTTTTTATATATTCATGAATACCTACTTTATCTACGCGTTTGGCTTGTCTTCCAAAGGCTTCATCACCGTCAGTTAAAGAAGGTGTTATGGTGTTTCGCCAATGACCATTAGCATGTGGATACATACCTGTATTTATAGAACTGCGACTCGGTGAACACGAAGGGACAGAAGCATAAGCATTTGTAAAGCGCATACCTTCTTTAGAAAATGCATCAAAATTTGGTGTTTTAATTCCGGTGATACCATCAATAGAGGTGTCATAGCCTTGGTCGTCCATTAAAATTAAAACTACATTTAATGGTTTTTTAGTTTTCTTGGTGTTGCCAGTGTTGGCGTCAGCGCTATCTTTAGGTAATTTACAATTCACAACAGAAATTATAAAAATCAAGGCAATAAAAAATCGAAAACTTAAAAATTTCATAAGTTGTAAGTATAGTTTGAATTAAAATTTAAAGATATTGTGGCAACTTTTATTAGGCATCCTGTCCTTGCAGGGTTTTTTAACAGGTGGGCACAGGATATAATTAGAATTGTATAGTACCAATTTTGAAAGTAATATATAATTGAACCAAATTTCAATAAATAAAGGATTATGAATCTTAAAATAAAAATTCTTTTTGCTCTGTTACTATTTTTTCAAATACTAAAAGCGCAAAATAAGAAACCCAATATTATTTTAATAGTAGCTGATGATTTAGGTTACAGTGATCTCAGTTCCTTTGGTGGCGAAATACCAACACCAAACATAGACAGTCTTGCAGAAAATGGGGCGCGTTTTAATAAATTTTATGTCTCACCAATGTGCGTAACGAGTAGAGTGGCTATTATTTCTGGAATAGAATTTATGGCAGCTGGAAAAAATGGGTTTCCAAATGGTGAAAGTATTGCGAAATTAATGCGAGATGAAGGCTACACAACAAATTTAGTCGGTAAAAATCATGGTATGCCTAAATTAAAGATAGGTAATGAAAACACAGATTATGGTTTTGACCATTTTTATGGATTTACAGGTGGCCAAGTTAATAGTTTTACAGGTCAAGGTAATGTTAAATGGCAAAATGATGGTCTAATTTTTCCAAGTTCAAAATTACCTAAAGATTTTTATGCTACTACTAATTTTACCAATTATGCAATGGGGTATATGGATGAGGCTATTAAAAATGATAAGCCTTTCTTTAGCATTATAGCTTATAATGCTCCACACAGTCCTTTGGATGCACCCGAAGAAAATGTTAGAAAATTTTACGATCCCAAAAACGGTGTAAACATTTATAAAAAAGGATGGAACAAACTACGTGAAGAGCGTTTAGAACGTATGATTCAATTAGGCATTGTTGATGAAAATACAAAGCTTCCCAAGTTAGGTGTAGAAGTGCCAGATTGGGATTTACTGCCAGAAACATCGAATGCCCATTGGGAAATGCAAAAAGATTTTGAAGCTTTATCTCGGAGCGCGTATGCTGGTATGGTAGATAATATGGACAAAAATATTGGCCGTATTACAGCGTTTTTAAAAGATCCAAATCAAGATGGAAACACAGACGATAGCGAATTAGAAAACACACTTATTATTTTTATTTCAGATAATGGTGGTTGTTATGCAGGTTTACATACCAACAGAAACGCCTTGCCTTGGAGTCAAGAAAATAGAGGTGCAGGTTTTACAACTAATTACGGTTGGGCAGCGCTGAGCAACACACCATTCGGTTCTTATAAGCATGGCAGTGGCGAAGGTGGTATTAGATCACCAATGATTATGCATTGGCCAGAAGGCTTAAAATTAGAAAAGAATTCTATTAATAAGAGCATGATTAGAATTTGGGATTTATACCCAACATTTTTAGAATTGGCAGGAGCAAAATATCCGAACGATAAAAAAGAATTAATGGGAAAAAGCGTTTTGCCCTTACTTAAAAATGAACCTTTTGAAGAAGAAAAATTCTTTGTATCTACATTTTACCGTTCTAAAGGTATTGTAAAAGGCGACTGGAAATTAGTCAGCTTCTTTGATAGTCCGTTTGAATTGTACAATTTAAAAAACGACCCAACAGAAACCGAAAATGTAAAAAACAAACATCAAATAAAATATAAAGAACTGCTAACGGCTTGGAACGATTACGTCAAAATACATGATTTTGCAAACAATAAAGAGTGGAACATGCCAGCTGGAATTAAACAAAGAGGCTTTGGTTACGATCGTGTGAAAAAAATAATGGTGAAATCGTCACCAGAATTTATGGAAGATAATGTTTCAATTAACCAAAAATTAAGTTTTGAGTTTAAAGGAGAAATGACTTTTGCAAATACAGTTGGTAAACACATAAGACTTCAAAAATATGGAAGTTCAGAAATTATATGGTCTAAAGATTTAGACGCGACAAGTGATTTTGAAGGCGAAAAAGTAATCACCTTTGAAGATTTTCCGCAATTAGAACCCAATACACATTATTACATTACATGGGATCTTGGTTGGGTAAGAATAAAAGAAAAAGATAAACTAAAACCTATACAACCTGTTAGAGAAAGTGCTTTTGCGTACCGTTTTAAAACAGGTTATAAATAATAAAGATGAATAGCTGAAATTATAAAGTTTGTTCGTTAGAGCACAGGCGAAAACTTTTTGACATCAATAAATAAGATCTGATTGCAATCAACTGACCTTTATCTAAATTTTTAAAAATACAAGTAAGTAAATATTTACTGACCTTTATAAAATTATAATTATTTTAACGACAATAGTAAATTTCCACAGGGTGCAACAGGATAGCAAAAGCGGATGTCTAAACTATTTTTACAATCATAATTATACAAATTCTCAAACAACAGTTCATGAAAAAATCGTTTTTAACTCTATTGCTTTTAATTTTTGTTCAAGCTTCAGTTTTTGCACAATTACCACCAATTTTTGATGCTAATGACGAAGCGCGTGCTAGCCATTCAGAAATGGTAAAAACCTATTTAACACCAAATAGAATTGTTTGGCAGTCGGATGACACAGGGAAGCACATTCAAAATGAAAAGACTTTATTAGAAAAAGGAAATGGGCAAGTTGCTGTGAATGACCAAAACTTATTCAGGTTAATAAGTACTGAGGAGCATAAGCCAGGTATTATGTTAGATTATGGTAAAGAGATTCATGGTGGAGTGAAAATTTCTATGGGAATTAGACCATCTAAAACACCTTTGAAATTAAGAATTCGTTTTGGAGAATCAGTGTCTGAAGCCATGTCTGATATTGGTGGTGAGTTTAATGCTACAAACGAACATTCACTTCGTGACTTCATCGTGGAAGTACCCTGGTTAGGCTCTGTTGAAATCGGAGAAACAGGTTTTCGTTTTATAAGAATCGATGTGGTGGAAGCAGCTGAAAATGCACCAATAAAATCAGTTGAAGCCACCTTTGTCTACAGAGATTTAGAGTATTTAGGCTCTTTTGAAAGTAATAATAAACGCTTAAATGATATTTGGATGACTGGTGCATACACGGTTCATTTAAACATGCAAAATTACCTTTGGGATGGTATTAAAAGAGACCGTTTGGTTTGGGTAGGTGACATGCACCCAGAAGTAATGACCATTAATACGGTGTTTGGTAAAAATAGTATTGTTCCTAAAAGTTTAGACTTAGCAAGAGATCAGCACCCTTTGCCACAATGGATGAATACCATAAGTTCATATTCTATGTGGTGGCTTATTATTCACAAAAACTGGTTCGATTACCATGGTGATTTAGACTATTTAAAAGAACAAGAAACATACATGATTGCATTATTAGATCAATTAATTACGTTTATTGACAAGGATAATAAAGAGATTTTAAATGGAGGTCGTTTTTTAGATTGGCCAACCAGTACAGATCCAAAAGCAGTGCACGCAGGTTTACAAGCTATGATGATTATGACGTTTGAAGCTGGTTCTGAAATGATGGAAACTTTAGACCGTTCTGATTTAAAAAAGAAATATCAAAAAATTGCAAAGCAACTAAAAAAGCATCAGCCAGAAGGCAATACCTCAAAGCAAGCGGCTTCATTAATGGTATTAGCAGATATTGCGAAAGCTAAAGAAATAAATACTGCGGTATTAAAGAAAGATGGTGTGCAAAACATGTCCACATTTTACGGATACTATATTTTGGAGGCCATGGCAAAAGCCGACGATTATCAAGGAGCTATTGATGTAATTAGTGAATATTGGGGAGGGATGTTAGATCTTGGTGCCACATCATTTTGGGAAGATTTTAATCTTGCAGAAGGAAAAATGAGTGGTAGAATAGATGAAATGCCTGTTGAAACCAAAAGCGATATTCATACGGATTTTGGTGATTTTTGTTATGTTGGTTTACGACATAGTTTGGCACATGGTTGGGCAAGTGGACCGACATCTTGGTTAACCCAATATGTTTTGGGTGTTAATGTTTCCGATGGTGGAAATACCGTAATAATTAAACCACATTTAGGGTATTTAGAAACTGTAAAAGGAACGTTTCCTACCAAATTTGGAATTCTTAAAATTAGCCATACTAAAAATTCCAACGGAAAAGTCACCACAACAATTGATGCACCAAAGGGATTAAAAGTGAAACAATAATCGTTTTAAATGTTTTAAAACCCAGTTAGAATGAAGTCATTAAAAAAAATAGTATTGTTTACCACTGCATTTGCTTTTTTTTGTTGCAAAGCTCAGGACGGAAACAAGAAAGTTGTGACCAAGCCTCAAAATCATAATACAGATCATTGGGTAGCATCTGACGCTTTAGGTCGAGAGGTCACTACTTTTGAAGAAGCTGGTGTTGTAAAAGATAATAAAACAATAGGTGTTTTTTATTACGTTTGGCATGGCTATCATAGCAAAAAAGTCTATAATATTACTGAGATTTTAAAAGAGCCTAAAGGTAAAAGAAAATGGGGTCCAAAAGGGAAGTTTCATTTTTGGGGAGAACCAGAACAAGGCTATTACAGAGCAGAAGATCCTTGGGTTTTGCGTAGAGATTTGCAAATGCTAACCAATGCTAAAGTAGATTTTATTTATTTAGATGTTACCAATCATTTCATTTACCCAGAAACGGTTCATGCTTTATTTCAAATGGGTGCACAAATGCGTAAAGAAGGTATTCCAACACCAGATATTACGTTTACTACCAATTCAAAAAGTGGCTCAACGGTCACTAAAATTTACAACGAATTTTATAAAAAAGGATTATACAAAGACCAATGGTTTATGTGGCAAGGTAAACCATTAATTATGGCAAATCCTAAGGATAAAGAACTAACGCAGGAAGCCAGAGATTTTTTTATTATAAAATATAGTTGGGCTTGGACCAACACAAAAAAAGAGCCAAATCATTGGCAGTGGTTAGATACCTATCCACAAGATTACGGTTGGACGAAAGATTCATTAACACCCGAGCAGATACCAGTTTCTGTAGCAGGTCATCCAGGAAGAAGTAAAGATGATAATTTTGGTAATAGTCGATCTAAGGGTAAGCAACCAACTATTAATAAGGATTATTTAACAGAATTTACGGGTCAAGGTTTGCATTTTCAAGAACAATGGGATCGCGCTTTGGAGGTCAATCCAGAAGTAGTTATGGTTACGCAGTGGAACGAATGGTTGGCACAACGTTTTATTTGGGGTGAAAAAGAATGGCAAAAAAAAGAAAACGCACTTTATGCTGGTTATCCCATAAAAAAAGGGGAGAGCTGGTTTGTAGATGTGTTTACAGAAGAATTTAACAGAGATATGGCACCAATGAAAGGAGGTCATACCGATAATTACTATTATCAGTTAATGTCTAACATTCGTAAATATAAAGGTATGACTGCGCCTATAAAATTTTCACAAGACGCTAAAATTAAAATTGATGGCAATTTTGAAGATTGGACAACAGTGCAACCAGAATTTTACGATCCAACAGGAGACACCATGCATAGAAATTTTGCAGGTTATGATCCAGAAACAATGTATACCAATAAAACAGGTAGAAACGATATCATGTTATCTAAGGTTGGTTTAAGTGAAACGGATGTTTTCTTTTATGCTAAAACACAAAACCAACTCACAAGTTATAAAGACGATAAATGGATGTTGCTCTTCATTGACAGTGATAAAGATATCACCACAGGTTGGGAAGGTTATGATTATGTAATCAATTATGAAGTATTATCGTCTAAAGCCTCAACTTTAAAAAAATGGAATGGCACCACTTGGATCTATGTAGGAAAAGTAGCTTACAAAACAAATAAAAACGAATTAGAATTGCGCTTATCCAAGAAAGATTTAGGAGTAAAAGAAAATGCTGATTTCCATTTTAAATGGGCAGACAATCCAATTGAGTTAACAGATGTGACCACCTTTTTTATGAATGGTGATACGGCACCAGACCGACGTTTTAAGTATCATTTCCGTCAATAAAATTTCAAGTAAATAATGATAAAAAAGATAAAAATAAATTTCAAAATTGAACCAAGCACTGTTGTAAATGCCTCAATGTTGTTGTTTCTTTTAATGCTTATGGTGAGTTGTGCTCAAACCAAAACTGATGAAATTCCTTGGGTGCGTTTATTGGAAGGAAATAGTTTGGAGGGCTGGACTGCTCTTGGCGGAAATGCAACATATGATATTAAAAACGGAGTTATAACTGGCACCACGGTAAAAAACACACCAAACACGTATTTGTCTAGTGATGCACATTATAGAAATTTTATATTAGAATTAGAATTTAAAGTACATCCAGATATGAATTCTGGTATTCAAATTAGAAGCAATAGTTTTCCTTATTACCAAGATGGAAATGTACACGGCTATCAAATTGAAATAGACCCTTCGGAACGTGCTTGGAGTGCTGGGATTTTCGACCAAAGCAGAAGAGGCTGGCTGCATCCAGTTACTGAAAATGTGGTTGCTCAGAAAGCATTCAAACAAAATGATTGGAATCATTATAGAATTGAAGCCATAAATGACAGCATCAAAACTTGGATAAATGGCGTGCCTGCGTCTTTTTTAATAGACGATAAAACGGCTTCAGGTTTTATTTCATTGCAAGTCCATTCCATTGGGCCAGAGCAAAAGGAAGGCACAGAAATACAGTGGAAAAACATAAATATTTTAACCGAAAACTTAGAAAAATATATTTCAAAAACACCACTTACACCCATTGTCACCAAAAATAACCTGACCAAAAGAGAAAAAGATAACGGTTGGAATATGCTTTGGGATGGTACAACTACAAACGGTTGGAAAGGTGCAAAATTAGATCACTTTCCAAAGCAAGGCTGGAAAATTGAAAATGGGGAATTAATTGTTTTAGCTTCTGGTGGAGAAGAATCTACCGCAGGTGGAGATATTGTAACGGAGCAATTATATGGTGATTTTGAATTAATGGTTGATTTTAAATTAACGGCTGGCGCAAACAGTGGTATTAAATATTATGTTGATACTAGTGTTAACAAAGGACCGGGTTCTTCAATCGGTTTAGAATATCAGCTTTTAGATGATGCGCTTCATCCAGATTCTAAATTAGGAAGTCATAAAGGAAGCAGAACGGTTTGTTCTTTATACGATTTAATTGAGGCTAATCCAGAAAAACCCATTAAACCAATTGGAGAATGGAATACAGCTCACATTATTTCTAAAAACAATAAGGTAGAACATTGGTTAAATGGCATGAAGGTTTTAGAATATAATCGTGGAAATGAGAATTTCTTAAAATTAGTTGCTGAAAGTAAGTATAACAAATGGTCAGGTTTTGGCTTGTTAGAGAAGGGACAAATTTTATTGCAAGACCACGGAGATTACGTCTCATTCAAAAATATAAAAATTAAATCCTTATAACATTGCAGCATGACATCACGAAGGAATTTTATTAAGAGAGCTTCAATGGCAGGAGCTGCTATAACTATTGGCGGATCCGCTATGGCCATGTCTGCAAAAAGCTACAATAATATTATAGGTGCAAATGACCGCTTAAATGTGGCAATTGCTGGTTTGGGAAGACGATTAAATGCGTTTAAAGAGCCCGTTTCTTTAAAATCTAGTAACGTAAAGGTGTCTTATTTGTGTGATGTGATGGAAAGTCAACGCACAAAAGCGTTAACTGAGATGAGAAAATACATTGACTACAATCCAAAATTAGAAAATGATATTCGTAAAGTTTTAGAAGATAAGGATGTAGATGTTTTAATAAATGGAATGCCAGACCATTGGCACACTCCTGGTTCTATAATGGCTATGCAAGCTGGCAAACATGTTTATGTAGAAAAGCCCAGTAGTCATAATATGCATGAAAATGAGCAATTGGTTAAAGCTGCAAAACACTTTAATAAAGTGGTACAAATGGGCAATCAACAACGTTCTTCTGCCCACACCATAGATATTATAAATCAAATACATAATGGTGTAATTGGTGATACTTATAAAGCAGTTGCCATGTACCATAATGCAAGAGGTCGTGTTCCAAACCAACAACCAGCTTCAATTCCAGAAGGTCTGGATTGGGATTTGTGGCAAGGTCCAGCTCCAAGACGAGCGTATACCTCAGAAACTTGGAATTATAATTGGCACTGGTATGGTTGGAATTATGGAACAGCAGAAATCGGTAATAATGGTGTACACGAATTAGATGTGGCGCGCTGGGCCATGAAAGTAGATTTACCAAATAACGTCTATATTGAAGCTGCCAAACGCCATTTTTTGGATGACGGCTGGGAAATGTACGATGATATGGAAGCCACTTTCAGATTTAACGACAATAAAATTATAAGATGGGATGGTAAAGCCAGAAATAACTACAATACCTATGGTGGTGGCAGAGGAACCATTATTTACGGTACAGAAGGTTCTGTTTTTGTAGATAGAGGAAAATATAGATTATTTGATAGAGGTGGTAAACTTCTTAAAGAATACAATTCAAATTCAAAAGAAGCAGGAACTGCTTTAGGTGGAGGTGGAAATACATCAACAAATCATGTATTAAACTTTTTTGATGGTGTAAGAAGAAAAGCGAAACTAAAAGCACCAATAGACGATGCAAACATAAGTATGGCAATGGTGCATTATGCAAATACGGCTTATAGAATTAAAGAAGGTTTTGATATTGATGACACCTCTGGCGTAATGTTCAATAAAGACGCTATGAAATTATGGGGAAGAACCTATGAGCCAGGTTGGGGAGTTAAATTTTAAGAGTAACAAATAGGATGGATAGACGTAAATTTTTAGTAAAAGGTGGAATTACAGCAGCAGCTTTGGTTACAGGAACTTCTGTTTTAGCAGAAATTGGTTCTAGTTTTTCCACTAAAAAAGTTATTAATATTGGGATTATTGGCACAGGTGCAAGAGGTACAGGTTTAATTCCTTTTTTAAATATAATAGAAGGATTAAACGTATATGCCTGTTGTGATGTTTTACCATTTCGTCTAGAGAAAGCAATTGAAAGAACCAACGGAAAGGCAAAAAGCTATACCAATTACAAAGATCTTTTAAATGATAAATCAATAGATGCCGTGCTTATAGCATCTACGTTTAGCACACACGCTCAAATAGCACTCGATGCAATTGACGCAAACAAGCATATTTATTGCGAAAAAACAATGGCAAAAGGCTATGATGGTATTCGTAATATTTTGTCTAAAATGAAGACATCAAAAATTGTTTTTCAAACAGGACATCAATATCATAGTTCAAGATTGTACACACATGTGGTTAAATTACTTCAAGACGGAAAAGTGGGTAAAATTTCAGGATTTGAAAGTCAGTGGAATATCAATAGAGATTGGAGAAGACCTGTTCCAGACGAAAGTTTAGAACGAGCGGTAAATTGGCGTATGTACAGAGAATATTCTGGTGGTTTATTGGCAGAATTGTGTTCGCATCAAATAGATTTCGTGAATTCTGTTTTAGGTGAAAATCCACTTCAAGTTATGGGAACTGGAGGTGTCGATTACTGGAAGGATGGTCGCGAAACTTTTGATAATATCCATTTAACCTATAACTATCCTAAGGGTGTAAAGGCTAAATTTACTTGTATAACAAGTAATAAAAAGGATGGTTATAGAATTAAAGTTCTTGGTGATAAGGGAACCTTAGTTATTACCACAACATCAGCAAAATTTTACCCTGAAAATAATAAAAAGAAACGGCCTCAAGTTCCAAAAGATGTAGATGGTGTTTCTGGTGCAACATGGCAAGCAGACGATATAGATTATTATGAAACTATAGATTTTTCGCATAAGAATCCTAGTAAACAGGCACTTATAGATTTTAGAGATAGTATTTTAGAAAATAAAAAACCAGAATCTAACGTAGTTTCTGGAGCCAAAGCAGCTATTTGTGTTCAAATGGGTTTAGACGCAATGCACAATAATGACATTGTGTTTTGGGATTCTAAATTTGAGATTTAATCCCAAACGGTAAAAAAAATTAGTTGACACAATTTAAAAGAAGTATTTCACATCAATTAAAAGCTTTATATGAAATCATTAACCCTACTATTTATAGTTTCAGTTGTTTTAGTTATCAGTTCTTGTAAGCAAAAAGCAGAAACAAAAGAAACAGAACCTGAGCCAGAAAAAAGACCAAATATTATTTTCTTAATGGACGATCAGCATCGTTATGACGCTTTAGGAATGCTAAATCCGCAAGTGATTACGCCAACATTAGATCGTTTGGCAAAAGAAGGTGTGTTTTATAGTCAGGCCGTTTGTCAAGCACCAATGTGCGTACCGAGCAGAAACTCAATGATGTTAGGCTTGTACCCAAATCAAAATGGTGTGTATCGCAATAGCGATGGTATAAAAGATGAAAATGTACCAGTCAAAACCATGGCAGAATATTTTAGAGATGCAGGTTATGAAACCGCAGGTTTTGGAAAAACACATTGGGGAAAATTTAAAACCAATACCAGAGGTTTTGAGACGCGTTATGTTTCAGAAATAAAAGAAGAAGGAGCGATTAGTATGGCAGAAATGAATCCTGAAGCCAAACAAAAATACGATACTGAAATTTCAGATATGGGTCCAGGAGAAGAGAATAACTTAGGCTATTTAGGCTTTACAAGTCAACTTGAAGAGGAAGAACATAGAGACGGTTGGATTACAAAACAAGTCTTAGATTACATAAATAAAAGAGAAGATGAAAGGCCTTTGTTTTTATACTTGTCTTATATGAAACCGCATGCAGGCCATAACGTGCCAAAAGGTTATGAAGATTTATACGATGCGGATACTATTAGATATGCTGAGCAACCCAATTGGGATAAAGATCAGTCACCACATTCAGAAGGCGTCAACAGAGGCGATATGTATGAAAGTTATTGGAAAAACGCCTCAAAAGAAGATTGGCAATTAATGACTATGCGTTATTATGCTAATGTCACTTGGATCGATGATATGATGGGAAGAGCACTCGAAGCACTAAAAGAAAAAGGCCTGTTAGAGAACACATTAATCGTTTACACATCAGATCACGGAGAAATGTTAGGCGAACGCTATTATAAATTTAATAAATACAATTTATACGACGCCAGTGTAAGAGTGCCGATGCTATTGTCGGGGACGGCTTTGCCTGATGATTTAGAACGAAATTCAGTAGATAATTTATCAGCAGAAAACACAGATTTATTACCAACGTTATTAGATTTTGCAAACATCAAACAAGATAAACCTTTGCTTGGTGAAAGTTTGTTGTCTAAAAACAGAAATAAAGCCACATTTTCAGCCTTACACGAGCGCGAAGGCGAAGCAGCTTTTATGTGGAGAACTGAAGATTATAAATTAATTTTAGTATTCAATAGAAAAGAAAATGCTTCAAATTATACAGAAGCAGACATCGTTACAGGTGAGTTCTTCAATTTAAAAACTGATGCTAAAGAATGGATAAATTTATACAATACGTCTAAAGTTATAGAGATTCAAAATCAATATAAAAAAGAGTTATTAGAGTATGTACAAAGACTTCAATTGTTATAATTAAAAGTAGTATTAAATTGAAATAAATTGCAGGTTGGGACAGGACACTGTTAGTAGTCTTTTTGGTTATTTTTATAGCGTTATGTATTACCAGTAAAAGAGATAATATAGTTTTACAATTCCTATGAAAAGAATTACTCAAATCACATTACTTGCGATCGCTGTTTTTATAACAACAGCGTTCTCATTACCGACTAACGAGAAAAAATTAATCGGTTCTAAATATAGTTGCTTTTCAAACCCTTTAATAGCTATTACGGCAGTGGCTAGTACGTCTTGGAATTTGCCATCGACTTGGAGTACTAATCAGGTACCTAATATTAGCGATGACGTTATTATTCCTGCTGGAATTCGTGTAGAGCTTGGTGGTGACATGTCAGCAAGATCTGTAGTTGTAGAAGGTATTTTAAGTCCAGAGAGTTTAACATCCAATTTTAGCTTAACCACAAAAGGTGTTATGATACATAATGGTGGTTTGCTTCAAATAGGAAGTGAAGCTACAGCTTATTCTGGCTCAGGTTTAATTACTTTAACAGGGGTTAATGCTTCAGAAGTTTTAATGCCAAATTCTATTATGGGTTCTAAACTAATTGGTGTAATGCCAGGCGGACGACTAGAGCTGCATGGTATTTCTAAAAACTCATGGACACAATTAAACGCTACAGCTAATGTTGGAGCAACTTCAATAACTTTAAAAGAAACAGTAAACTGGGAAATTGGCGACGAAATTGTTATCGCTTCCACAGATTTTGACGGACGTCAAGCCGAAAAAAGGACAATTACAGCTATTAATGGACTTATTGTATCGCTAGATGCGCCTTTAGTTTATATGCATTGGGGAACAGAACAAACCTATAATAATGGCACAAGCGACATTATTTTAGATGAAAGAGCTGAGGTTGGTTTGTTAACACGAAATTTAAAAATACAAGGCGACGATTCTAGTGAAGTTAATGGTTTTGGCGGTCATATCATGTCAATGCCAAATTCAATATCAAAAGCATCAAACATAGAATTATACCGTATGGGACAAAAGTCTCAAGTCGGGAGATACCCTTGGCACTGGCATCTGTTAGGTGATGCAGATGGTCAGTATATTAAAAATACAGGAATTCATAAGTCTTTTAATAGAGTTATTACAGTACATGGCACAAACAATACACTAGTTGAAGGGAATGTGGCTTATGATTTTATTGGTCATGGTTATTTTTTAGAAGATGGTAGTGAAACTGGTAATTTATTCAAAGACAATTTAGGTGTTGTTTGTAAAAGACCGCTTGAAGGAGAGGAAACCACTCCAAATGATATTGGTATTGGGTCTGGTAGAGGTGCAGGTCCAGAGGCTTTTCCTGTAACGTTTTGGATAACCAATCCTGCTAATGATTTTATAGGTAATGTCTCTGCAGGATCAGATGGCTCTGGGTTTTGGCATGTTATTTTAGAAGAAGTACTGGATAACTCTGGTTCATCTTATGAGCCTGGCATACAACCAATGGGTGTTTTTGATGATAACAAAGCACATTCAAATTTATTTAGTTGGGGAGTTGATGGTGGTGTAGATAAAGACACAGAAGAAATTGTAAATGGACATTACAGACCTCAAAATCCTGATGGATCTCAATCTATACCTGTAATTAATAGATTTGATGGCTATAAGTCCGTAGATAGAAATGTTTGGATAAGAGCCAACTCAATGGAGTTTTATGATTGTGATTTTGCAGATAATGGTCGTGGTAACTTCTTTTCGTACAATCAAGTGTTATATAACTCTTTAATTGTTGGTAAATCTGCAAATATTGGAAACCCGCAATCGGCGAGTGAATTACAAGCAGGTCGATCTTTGCCTTATCCAGAAAGAGAATTAGACGCATTTTCAAATGCCTTTAGAGGTCATAGTATTTACGATGGGCCATCTGGTATTGTAGATACACATTTTGATGGGTTTAATTCAATAGGTGCAAAAGCCTATTGTTTTCAAACAAATGGTGCTTCGCGAAAATCAACAAATCACTATGCAAGAGGGATTACGTTTGGGCCAGATGTAGAAGAGAATTCAAAATTTGAATTCGGTAATAATTCTTGGGTTAGCTTTATGTATCTAAGTGGCTTAATTGATGAAGATGGTAGTGTAACAGGTATACCTGGAGCAAGAGTGACTCCAATTATTTCCCCAAAACCAAACAGCTCCAACCTTTTTGAAAAAGGAGCTAATACCCAAATGACAGATGTTATTGAGAGACCAGAATGGGGAGCTTGGGTCTCTACTAATAAAACATATAATTATTTTCAAGATATAGATTTTACAAATAAAGATGACGGTGCATTTACACCAAGATATTTAATTACAGAATATCCTGATAATTCAACGCATGCCGTTTTTGAGGTGCAGACGCAACAACAGTATTTTGATGCACCAGTAATTACTAACGATTTAAATTATAAGTATAATTTACAATACCATAAATTGCCAAAGTATATGGTGCCTGTTATAAATGGTTGCACAACTAATACAGAATCTGTTATTATTGCTTATTCTAATATGCCAGGCATCACTTATGCAGGAAATGCCACTAGAGTAAACACAATAGCTCAACTAAACGCCAGTGCTACTCAAGCGTATTTAATAAAAGATAATACGGTTTATTTTAAATTGATTACTACTGGCATGCAAAGCGAATTTTTTCAAAGACAGTTTGGGGCAGACTATAGATTTGAAAGTAGTGCTTTTATATGTAACTCAGGAAACTGTTTTGATAGCGCTACTTGGGGTGAAATTATTAATACTGTAACTTTAATAGATTATGGTGTGCGTTCTTTTGATTTTGGTTCTATTGAAACTAATAACGATTCTAGAGATAGTGCAACCACAACAGATGGTTTAGAACTCCCAATATTGACTTATGCGAATAGAAGAGTGAATTTTGAAGTCCAAAATAATGGTAACGGTCAAGATGGTTACACGGATTACGAAATTGAATTAACCACAAGACAAGTCTGGGAATATTTCAATACACTTGGCATAGATTATACAGGTCCAGATGTTGAAATTTTAGTAATTAATGAAAGTGGTGATGAATTTAGTGCAGGTACTTACAGTGCCTCAGATATTCAAAATGTGAGAATTGGTCAAGATAATCAGTTCGATATTTTTACGCATGTTAAAAAAATAGTTTTACGTTTTCATGAGTCTAATATAACCGATATTAATACACCTTCGTCGGCAAATGTATCTATAAATCATATAAAGTTAGGTCCAGATATACCAGAAGCTTATAGTGTATCTTCTACTTTTGTTAATCAAGATACAGATGGTGACGGTGTATTAGACGCAGATGAAATAGCACTGTGTAGAGATGTAAATTCAGCATCAGATTTTGCTTTAGAATTTAATAGCGATAGTGCTATTTTTGATGGTTATACAGCTACATTTTTAGAAGATTTAGAAGAGATTAATGGAGTTTTAAGAGGAACTTCAACCAACGGAGATCCAAAAATAATTAATAGTGATTTTATTATGTTTAATGGATCAGATGTTAGTTCTATAACATTTAGATTTAAAGCCAATATAGATAATACTAGAGTTCAATTGTTTTGGGATACTACAGAGAATAAAGGTTTTTCTGCCACAAGAACATTATTTGAAGATTATACTGGTAATGGGGATTGGCAAGAAGTAACTTTAGATTTGTCTACAAACCCAGAATGGTTAGACAAAACAATTACAGGTTTTAGAATTGACCCAACCAATGATAATAATGTTGATTTTGAAATGGATTGGATGCGTGCAAATAATGCTGTCGATTCTGCATTAGGATGTGATACTACAACAGATAATGATGGTGATGGTTTGGTAAATGCAGATGAAACAGAATTATGTCGAGACATAGACAGTGCAGCTGATTTTGCTTTAGAGTTTAATGATAATTCTATTTTTGATGGTTATACTGCGGATCAAATTATTAATATTCAAGAGGTGGAGGGTGTTCTGTCTGGTACAAGTTCTGGTGGTGATTCTAAGCTTACAAAAACACAATTCTTGGAGATGTTAGGCTCTCAAATCACCACACTAACAATGAGAATTAAGGCTAATGTGGCAGTTACAAATGTGCGAATATTTTGGCATACTACAGATAGTCCGATTTTTGGTGCCACGAGAGTAGTTGCTCAAGACTATACAGGTAATGGTGATTGGCAAGAGGTTGAATTCGATTTAACAACCAATACCGAATGGACTACTAAAACTATAACTGGTTTTAGAATAGATCCAACAAATGCCAATAATGTAGATTTCGAAATAGATTGGCTAAGAGCACAAGATGCTGAGAGCCCAGATGATACCTGTAATACACTAACCACTAATGTGGTTAATTTTAATGAGTCACTACGTTTATTTCCTAATCCTGCAAACATTGGTGAGCCTATAAATTTTGTTGGTTTAACTGATTATGACGACGTGACAATTACAGTTTATGATATTACAGGAAAACAAGTTTTTGTTGAAAATTCACAAACAACTTTAACCATAGGGGCAATAAAAGCGGGTGTTTATTTTGTGAGATTTGTAACAGGTTCTGGTGAAGTAGCTATAAAGAAATTGGTGCTCTATTAAGTTATCGTAACGATGCAAGTGTTGTTTTATGAATTTTCATAAATAGCATAAAAAGCATCAAAATGTCTAAAATTTTCGCTTTTTTCCTCAATCCTAAAGTATGAATCGAAAATTTCATTGATATTACCTTTAGAGTTAGGGCAAAATCGATGAAATTAATCAAAATGCACAACGGGTAAAGATAATATGTCCTGTTTTCAAAATAATAAATTCTTATTTTTAACGCTAGAAAACCTCAAATATGTCTTGTCAAAATAGTTTAATAAAGTTTACTACACCTGCTTTTATTTTTTTTATTATGCTATCTGTGTTTAGCTGTAGAAATAACCAAGTTCAACAATTAGAATTACCAATTGCTCAACCAATAGATCAAGTAGAAGCACCTGAAGGGATGGTTTGGGTAGAAGGAAAAACCTTCTTACAAGGAGCTAAAAATAACGACAAATATGCTATGCCAAGAGAGAAGCCTGCGCACAATGTTACTGTAGATGGTTTTTTTATTGATGTCACAGAAGTTACCAATTACCAATTTAGAGCATTTGTTGAAGCCACAAATTATATAACAGTTGCTGAACGAAAAATAGATTGGGAGGACATGAAAAAGCAACTGCCACAAGATGCTATAAAACCACACGATTCTGTATTACAACCAGGAAGCTTAATCTTTAATAAGACTGTAGATGCTGTGGTGAATATGAATAATTACGCGCAATGGTGGACATGGAAAGTCGGTGCAGATTGGCAACATCCTGAAGGTCCAGATTCGAATATAGATGGTAAAGATAATTATCCCGTAGTCCATGTCGCTTTAGATGATGCATTGGCTTATTGCAAATGGGCAAACAGAAGATTACCAACTGAAGCTGAGTGGGAATCTGCTGCGCAAGGCACAAATACAAGTGCTATTTTTACTTGGGGTAACGACGCTTCTATTTTAGACGCAAATGCTAATACTTGGCAAGGTGAATTTCCAATTAAAAATGAACCTCTAGATGGGTTCGAGTTTATAGCACCTGTAAAGTCTTATCCTAAAAATAGTATTGGACTATTCGATGTTACAGGTAACGTCTGGGAATTAACAAGCGACTTATTCAATACAAATTATTACAAGCAAATAGATACAACTCAACCACAAATTAATCCAAAAGGAGCAGATAAATCCTATAGTGCTGCCAATCAGTACATAGAAGAATATATAATTAAAGGAGGTTCGTTTTTATGTCATGCATCCTATTGTGCAAGTTTTAGAATTTCGGCAAAAATGGGTGTAACTTCAGACTCAAGCTCAGATCATGTAGGCTTTAGGACAGTTGCTACACTAGCTATGTTAAATTAAAATTTATAAATAATTTTATAGCTTACATTGATTTTCGATCTATAAAATTAAAAGGGACTTTGTATTGTCCTTTTTTATTTTCTAAAATCATTTTAGCAGTAATTTCACCCATAATCTTAAAGTCTGTTGATACCACAGTAATACCCAATAATTCTTTTAAAGGTGTGTCGTTATAAGAAATAATACCAATATCTTTTCCTAAAGTTAAATTCTCTTCTCTAGCACGTTTAATTAACGTTACTAAGTCTGATTCTTCAATAGTGACAAACAAATCACCTTTTCTAATAATCATGTCTTCATGTACTTCTTCTAAGTATTCAAACTCTATATTATGTTCAAAGCAAAAACGTCTAAAGCCATGTAAAATACGTTTAGGATAGAGATAAACTGTTTTTGTTGGATAAAATAAAATTAGATTTTTGTAGGCTTGCATTTTAGGATGTGCCTCGGTTAAAGCTGTGTAAATATCTTCATCAAAATCTTGAAATACTTCAATAGAACCCCTTTCCATACCATCTTTCAAATTATCTAAAATTACCAGTTTTTCCTTTGGTATTTTTTTTAATAATTTTAAAACATCACTTGTAAAACTTACATGTGTAGATTGCTCTAATTTAAAATGTGGCATAATTACAAAATAGTCATAAGCAGACTTATTTTTAGTCATTAAATTTAAGAATAGCGACTCATCACAATGGTATATTCTTAAATCGGTATGAGAGTTTGCTCCTATATTATCAATAAATGAATTGTATATTCTTGATTTATAAGAGCTCAATTTATTTACTAAAAATAAAATGTTAACCTTAGATATTAGTTTGGTACGTGTTATGTAATAACCTTTTCCTTTTATAGATGAAATAATATTGCGCTCTTTTAGAATATTATAAGCCTTTTCTACAGTATCTTTCGATATATAAAATTCTTCGCTAAATTTATTAATAGAAGGTATTCTTTGGTCTATAACAAGATTACCATTTGAGATGTTAGTTATAATAGAATTTATAATTTGTTGATATTTGGGTATTCTAGAATTCTCGTCTATGGTAATAAAATTAAACATAAAATTAGAGCTGTTTAATTGGTGTATATCCACAAAACTAACAAAATAATGGATAAATAAAATTTATTCATTAATAAATGTAAATACCTTTCTTTTTTAGTCTAAAGTATTAACTCATAATTTATAGGTAAATGACCTTATAGTACAGGATAGCAAATTTTTGTCTGTTCATTTAAATTAGCATAAATATTTTAATTATTTTATGGAAGCCAATACAAAAACATTTAAGTACGTAGACTATTTATGGGATCAAAAAAAAGCTGATGCCTTAGGAGATGATCAAGTCGCTTTATTTTTATACCGTTCAAATATATTAGGTGCAGATTTACGAATTACCAATTATGGCGGTGGGGGTCTGTTTTTTTCTGAACAACACAAATAGTACAAAAACAAAGGGTATTGCCAAAAGAACATAATATAAAGGATTTAGAACTGGTTTGTATAAAACAGATTTGATTTTTTTATCCCCCAACAAATCAATTGTTTTTACTGTCATTAACTTTTCATATCCTGTGTTATGATTTAATTTAGAAACCAAAAAGGAATCA
>Ga0209771_1000751_pt1 | contig 21528 bp, 21 predicted proteins | sample SaaInl59LU_5_DNA_FD_184639 | JGI IMG/M metagenome (GOLD analysis project Ga0209771, IMG submission 184639) | Marine microbial communities from expanding oxygen minimum zones in the Saanich Inlet - ESP_59LU_5_DNA (SPAdes) (version 2) | ecosystem: Environmental > Aquatic > Marine > Intertidal zone... | reverse complement strand
GTACACGCGATTATCGCGGTGGTGGACGCAGTTCGGCACGTGAAACGGCGATTCGAGTTGCTGCAGGCGCCATTGCGAAGAAATACTTAAAACAAGAATTTGGTATTGAAGTGCTTGGGTATTTATCTCAACTAGGGCCGGTTTGTGCTGAAGTCATTGATCATAGTGTGACGAACACGAATCCCTTCTTTTGTCCTGATCCAAACAAGCTCGATGAGCTTGACCAGTACATGCGTGATTTGAAGAAATCGGGTGATTCGATTGGTGCGAAAGTCTCTGTGCAAATTACCAATATGCCAGTGGGGCTGGGTGAACCTGTTTTTGATCGTTTGGATGCAGATTTAGCGCATGCCATGATGGGGATCAATGCGGTTAAAGGCGTTGAAATCGGGGATGGCTTTGATGTGATTAATCAAAAAGGCAGTGAACATCGCGATAAAATGACGCCAGATGGTTTTGCGACTAACCATGCCGGTGGTGTGTTGGGTGGTATTTCTACCGGTCAAGATGTACTAGTGCATATGGCATTGAAACCGACATCGTCGATCACTGTACCAGGTGAAACGATTACCGTAGATGGTGAATTAACTGATGTGATCACCAAAGGTCGTCATGACCCTTGTGTAGGTATCCGTGCGGTTCCGATTGCTGAAGCAATGGCTGCGATTGTGATCATGGACCACTTGTTACGTCACCGTGGTCAAAATGCAGGGGTGACATCGTCTACTCCTGTCATCGCTGGAGCTATCCCTAACGCATAATCATGCTGATGTTAGACAAAGGTGTTGAATACACGCTTATCCATAAAAAAAACGCCAAGTGATTATGACTTGGCGTTTTTTTTTGTGACGGACAACATGTAGCACACCATCGTATGCTACATGAATGTCACATGTCGATTATGCTGATAAATTTGCAGCTGCAAATTCCCAGTTCGCTAATGCCCAGAAACCTTCTAAGTAATTAGGACGAACATTGCGGTAATCGATGTAGTAAGCGTGTTCCCAAAGGTCAACCGTTAATAGTGGCACTAAATCATCAGTGATCGGTGTACCTGCGTTAGACGTGTTAACGATATCTAACGTACCGTCAGCCGTTTTCACTAACCAAGTCCAGCTAGAACCAAAGTTGTTGACCGCTTTGTCGTTAAACGCCGCTTTAAAGTCTGCAAATGAACCCCATTTTGCATTGATTGCGTCAGCTAGCTCGCCAGTTGGCTCGCCGCCACCATTTGGGCTAAGGCTGTTCCAATAAAATGTGTGGTTCCAGATTTGCGCAGCATTGTTAAACACGCCACCGTCAGAAGATTTGATGATCTCTTCTAAGCTTTTCTCTGCAAGCTCAGTGCCTTCAACTAAACCGTTAAGTTTAGCCACGTAAGTCGCGTGATGTTTGCCGTGGTGAAAATCTAAAGTTTCCGCAGAAATGTGCGGTTCAAGTGCATTTTTTTCGTAAGGTAGTGCAGGCAATTCAAAAGCCATGATGTTCTCCATTCGTCGTAATAAAATGTGGTTATCAAGCAAACCAATATAATTGGCAACTGAAGTTAATATAAGGATTGTATGACAGTTTACAAGTTTATATTAATAACTTTCGTAAACTAAACAACACTATCATATATGTAATTCCTATAAATAAGTTCAATTTTGGATGGGGTTTGTTGAAATTGACTGGCATAATACCCATATCAATTGTAATTCAGATTAATTAGAGAGTACTTATGGAAACCGTTGAAAAGATCCAACAACAAATCAGTGAAAACCCAATCTTACTTTACATGAAAGGCTCACCGAAATTACCTAGCTGTGGCTTTTCATCACAAGCTTCTCAAGCGCTAATGCAATGTGGTGAACAATTTGCGTTCGTCGATATCTTACAAAACCCTGATATTCGTGCTGAATTACCTAAGTTTGCGAACTGGCCAACTTTTCCACAGCTATGGGTAGACGGTGAGTTAGTCGGCGGTTGTGACATTATTATGGAAATGATGCAACAAGGTGAGCTGCAACCATTAATAAAAGAAACGGCAGCTAAATATGCTAGCGACGAAGACGCTGCAGAATAAAATATCCGTTTGATGTAATAAAAAAAGCCCCGATTCAATTGCTTGATTCGGGGCTTTTGTTTGTGCGTAAGTTTATTTCATACGAATGAGAGAAGAATGAAACTAGCCTACGTCTTTAAACAAACTTTCATCAACGATGTAGTTATCAATTAACTCTTGGGCCATTGATATGCATTTTCCACAATTTCCACCGAGGTTTATATGTTGTTTGAGCTCTCGTAAATTACCGACACCATGCTCTGATACAGCACGCTTTATGTCTTTATCGGTGACCTGGTAACACATACATACAAACATCGAGAATTTCCTTAAATCTTTATGTTAATAATAATAGTTCTCATTTGCACTTAATGCAAACATTTATTTGTTATTTTTTATATATTTGTTTTTTATGCGACTTGATAAAGGATTTTTAAACCTTATATCTAATCCTAACGTATTATTAATTCGTTACTTTTTAACAATAATAAACTAACCAATATTGGAGATCCTTATGGGTGTTTTAGTAGGTCGCGCTGCTCCTGATTTTACAGCTGCTGCAGTTTTAGGTTCAGGCGAAATCGTTGATTCATTTACATTAAGCGAAGCAGTTAAAGGCAAAAAAGCCGTTATCTTTTTCTATCCGTTAGATTTCACCTTCGTATGTCCTTCAGAACTTATTGCATTTGATAAGCGTCTTGAAGAATTTACTAAGCGTGGTGTTGAAGTGATCGGTGTGTCTATTGACTCACAGTTCAGCCACAACGCATGGCGTAACACTGCTATCAATGATGGCGGTATTGGCCCGGTTAAATATACGCTAGTAGCTGATACTAAGCATGAAATTTGCCAGGCATATGATGTTGAGCATCCAGAAGCGGGTGTTGCTTTCCGTGCATCATTCCTTATCGATGAAGATTTACAAGTACGTCACCAAGTGGTTAACGATTTACCATTAGGCCGTAACGTTGATGAAATGTTACGTATGGTAGATGCATTAAACTTCACTCAAGAACACGGTGAAGTATGTCCTGCTGGCTGGCAAGACGGTGATAAAGGTATGGATGCAAGCACTGAAGGTGTTGCAGCATACTTATCAGAAAATGCGGACAAACTATAAGCAATCGCTTGTTATTATCTGATTAGATAATAATTAAAAACCCGTTAATAGCTTGCTGTTAACGGGTTTTTTGTATGTGCTTAACAAACAATACGCTTGGGCAGTAGGATTTTTGATTGTGAACATGCATAATCTCACCACTTATTTGCACACGATGGGGCAGCATGAAAAAAATAGCGTCTGTATTTGCTAAAGAGGGTTTATTGGCTGATGTGATCCCCGGTTTCTCCCCGCGTGATGCCCAGACGCAAATGGCGAATGCTGTGAATCAAGCGATGGCTAAAAAACAGCAACTCGTGGTAGAAGCGGGTACGGGGACGGGTAAAACCTTTGCTTATTTAGTGCCAGCCTTACTCAATGAAGGTAAAACCATCATCTCTACGGGGACTAAAAATCTCCAAGAACAACTATTCCATCGTGATTTACCCATTGTTAAGGAAGCCTTAGGTAGTTATAAACAAACTGCATTACTCAAAGGACGTGCGAATTATCTATGCCAACATCGCTTAGCGCAGTTTTCGGGCAGTAATACCTTTTTAGATCCTGAAACATTACATGAATACTCGCAAGTCAGACACTGGTCAGTGACGACGAAAACCGGCGACATTGGCGAATTAAAAACCATCCCTGAAAATGCAAAAGTGATCCCTTATGTCACCTCGACAGCTGAGAATTGTTTAGGGAAAGAATGCCCTGATTTTGAAGGGTGCTATTTAGTCAAAGCGCGCACCGAAGCGCTCGATGCCGATGTCATTGTGGTGAATCATCATTTATTCTTTGCCGACTTAGCACTCAAGGATACGGGGTTTGGGGAATTGATCCCTGAAGCGGATGCGATAATCTTTGATGAAGCACATCAAATTGGCGATATTGCCAGTGAGTATTTTGGTAAGCAATTCTCTACCCGCTTATTACATGATGTGGCCAAAGATATTTATGGGTTATTTCGCACCAGCCTAAAAGATATTGAACAGGTGAATAAGACTGCGCGAAAACTTGCCGATATCGCGACTGATTTACGCTTAAATTTTCCGGAGAAATCGCAAAAAGGCAAACTCAAACATATCCTCAATGACGATAAAGTGGCGACTGGACTAGACCGTTTAGCCGATACATTGAAAAGTCTGGTGGCGGTACTCAAGGTTCATTTAGGGCGTGATAAAGAACTGGATAATATTTATGAACGTTTAGCGCAAGCCAAAGCAAATCTTAAAGAGGTCATCGATGTTTCCACCCCTGGTGTGTCACTATGGTATGAAACTACTCCTAAACAAGTGGTCTTGCATTTAACCCCGTTGAGTATAGCCGAAAAATTTAATGGTATCGTTACTCAGCCTCGCCGAACTTGGGTGTTTACGTCAGCAACGTTAATGGTAGATAACGGCTTTAGCCATTTTACTGAGCATATGGGCTTAACCCAGGCCCAAACATTAGCGTTGGAAAGTCCGTTTGATTATGCAGCGCAAGCGATGTTGTGTGTACCACATTATTTGCCTGAACCATCAAATTTTGCAATGAAAGAGACGTTAATTCGCGTATCTATAGAGCTCATCGCTGCGGCGCAAGGTCGATGTTTTTTACTGTTTACATCCCATGCGATGTTGCGAGAAGTCGCTAACGCGCTAGAAACACACATTGATAATGAATTACTGGTGCAAGGGACGACAACCAAACAGGCGTTATTAGACCGCTATATTGAAAATAAATCAGCAGTCCTACTTGCCACGGGCGCATTTTGGGAAGGGGTCGATGTACGCGGAGACGATTTGTTATGTGTGTTAATTGATAAACTTCCGTTTGCATCCCCTGATGATCCACTGTTACAGGCGAAAGTTGAAGATGCACAAAAGCGCGGCAAAAACCCGTTTATGCATGTGCAAATCCCCCAAGCGGTTATTACTTTAAAACAAGGTGCCGGGCGCCTAATTCGGGATGAAACGGATAAAGGGGTGTTGGTGATTTGTGATAGTCGTCTTGTGACAAAAGATTATGGTAAGATATTTTTATCGAGTTTACCGCCAATGCGCCGCACTCGACAACTAAGTAAAGCAACAGCCTTTTTAACTTCTCTAGTGGAACCTGAAGATACATGAATATTGTAGTGCTTGATACTGCCACCGAAGCATGTTCGGTGGCGGTGAATTATAACGATACTGTGGTAGGGCAGTTCACTGTGTCGCCACAGCAACAATCAGTCAATATCTTACCGATGCTACAAGCTGTCTTAGATGAGGCGGGAATGGCAAAATCAGCAATCCAAGGGATTGGTTTTGGGCATGGTCCAGGTTCTTTTACCGGCGTTCGCATTGCTATGGGTATGACCCAAGGGCTAGCGTTAGGTTTAGATATTCCAGTGGTGGGTGTCTCTACCTTAGCCGCTATGGCGCAAGAGGCATTTACTCAAGCACCAGAATTAGAGACTGTATATGCGGCTATTGATGCGCGAATGGATGAAGTTTATTTTGCCCAATATCGTATCGAAAAAGGTCTAGTCGTGTTACAAGGTAATGAGCAGGTGATCCCACCAGAAGTGGCTTTATCTCAGATGGATGGGCAAATAGGACACCTGAAACAACAGCTGGCTGATGGCAAGATAGCGTTAGTCGGCACAGGCTGGGAAGCATATACGACGTTTGCTGAACTATTACCTGGCCCGATTGTCATTACTCTACCTAATGCGCGTTTTATGCTGCCATTAGTCGAAGACGCTTTGGCTCAAAATAAAGGTGTGGCGGTTGAAGATGCCCAGCCTCAGTATGTGCGTGATACGGTGACGTGGAAAAAACTACCCGGTCGCTAAATTTACCATTATATTATTAATGATGATAATGAGATGTTTCTCCTAAGGATATGATGAAGATGAAGACCTTCTTAATAATGACCCTGTTAATGCTAAGTGGCTGTGCTTCGGTACCGCCAATCTTAGAAACCCCAGAAAATACTGCATTAGTCAGCTACGAAGAGGTTGTGATGAATCAAACAGCCAAAGATGCTCAAGCACGATGGGGTGGGGTGATTGCACAGGTGGAAAATAATCCAGATGGTAGTGTGATTGAAATGGTCCATTATCCGCTTAAAGCTAATGGCCGACCGAATTTATCCAAAGCGTCTATTGGCCGTTTTAAGGTATTCGTAGATGGGTTTATTGATCCTCTGGTCTTTAAACAAGAGCGCGTAGTAAGTGTGTTAGGTACCGTAGGCGATCCAGTGGAAGGTACAGTATCTGAACAGGTTTATATCTATCCAAGTATTTATGCCACTGGTTATTATTTATGGGAAGACATTGAAGAGTTTGAATATTCAAAAGTACAAGTGACGCCGTTTTTTAGATTTGGTCATGGTTTTGGTTTCGATTTAGGTTTTCCTTATTATCGCTCGCGTCATCATGGGATCTATCGTGAATCAGGTAGGATCAGAGTGCGTTCGGGCAATACCCAGTCAGGTGCTGGCGGGACTAATGGTAAACAAACATTGGAAAATACACCCAACCGTCAGCCAGATAGTACATCTCGACCAAAACAAACGACGTCGACGGCCAGTGAGCATAACCGTAAATACGCAGAGCGATAAACTCTGTGGATTTACCTGCAATTAACGCTGTCTTACGAATTAATGATGAACTAGAAACGTTAGCTCAAATCAGCTTTAAATTGCCTAATGGGGTAACCTTAAATGGGCGCACATTGAGCACTCAGGAACCTTCGACAGCGTCTACAGCTTCAGCACCTACCCATGTGATCCTGTGTTTACATGGTTATTTGGATAACTGCCATAGTTTTGCGCCTTTAATGTCGGTCTTAGCATTGGAGATGGCCTCAGCTTCAGTAGCGCCAATACCAGAGGTCTATGCCATTGATTTTGCCGGTCATGGACATTCTAGTCATCGTAGCCCTGATGCGCATTATCACCAATCGGATTACATCCAAGATATTGTTGCGTTAATCACTACTCAAGGCTGGCAGCAGGTGACATTAGTCGGGCATTCTATGGGGGGGATCGTTGCTTGTTCTGTGGCTGCTATTTTAAGTGAAACGATTTCACGTCTTATTTTGATTGAGACGGCAGGTCCTTTAGTGGATGACGAAAGTAATACGGTGACACAAATGCGTACATCGATTGATAGTCGAATAAGCGCATCTCAAAAATTGCCAAAACAACCAAAAGATTACCTAGCGGTATTACAAGCGCGGATGAAAGTCAGTGATATCAGCGTATCCCATGCCGATATGCTCATGCGACGCAATCTACGTTTTCATCAGCCGAGTAATGAGATCACTGTAGATGCATCGTGCCAATGGGGAACGGATAGTCGCTTACGGACAGTATCTACTTTGCGTTTTACTGAGGGGCAAGCGCAAAATATTATTGAGCATATTATGTGCCCGGTCACCATGATAGTCGCTGATGAAGGATTTGAACGAGTTAAAATTCAAGCTAAAGCGCGTGCAGACTGGTTTAATCAGGTCAACATCATCCACACGCAAGGCAATCATTATATGCATATGCAATACCCGCAGTTAGTCACAGATATTATTTATCAGACTACATAAATGTCAGTTTTCGCTGGGTCCATTGTTGAAATATCGTTTCATCGATGACATGGACTTCTGCGGTATCGGTCAAGGCCGGTTTAATGAGCATGGCACCATGACACAGACGACCATCTCTAAGCCAAGTCACCTTCACTTGCTCGCGCCCTGCAAAACGATTGAGTAGATTAATTACGTTCGTGGAGCTGACTTCGAGATCTTCGATGGCCAGTAAGACATCATTTCGCGTCATCCCGGCAGCTGCCACAGGTGAACCAATCAATACTTGAGTCAACAAAATACCAATGCTTTGTGCTTTATGCATCGCACCAAATGCAATGGCACAAGGCGTCGCTTTCGCAATCCCGCCCTTATCATTATTATCAACCGCCGCTCGTAACGTTAACGACAAACCAATGGTGGGTAACAATGTGGCTAACGGTAACTCGATAGTACTGTGTGCAAAATGATGAATAACACTATCTAAGTCAAGCTGTAATTCATCTCGGCAAATCACTTCAATCACATTATCAGGCGTGCCGACTTCATTGACTCCGTACTTTTCCCATAGCAGGCGCATCACCGAGTCGAGATTATATTTTCCGTTAGACTGTTGTAATATCACAATATCCAGACACAGTGCGGCGAGTCCACCTTTATTGTAATAACTCACAATGAAATTTGTAGAATCAGGGGTCTGCTTATAAAACTTAGTCCAAGCTTCGAAGCTGGAAGTACTAATAGATTGGTCGAAACGGCCAGGGTTTCGTAGTAACCGAGTGATATTTTTAGCCAAAATATTGGCGTAAGCTGGGGCATCAATGATACCTGTGCGCACTAGGGTGGCGTCATCATAAAAGCTCGTAAAGCCTTCATAAATCCACAGTTGATTCGTATAATTTTCTAATGTTAATGATGGATTCACCATGACATCTGGTTTTATCCGTTTAACGTGCCACGTATGAAATAACTCATGGGCACATAAACTTAGGAAGGTTTCATAGCCTTCACTGATACCTGTTGTTGCTGTGTTTTTTAATGCATCACGCGGGTAGAGTAACGCCGTCGACGCTTTATGCTCTAATCCACCAAACCCATCTTTAGCCACGAGCGTTTGAAACACATAGCGTTTTATTGGTGTCTCGGAATTAAATAGATGCAAATGGTGCGCACAGATTTTTTTCATATCTTCGATCAGTGCGGCCATATCAGTATCGATGTCTTCGGTAAACATCATCTCAAATACGACATCCTCGACCATAAATGAATGCACATTGATAGCGCCTATGACAATAGGATGATCAATGAGATCGGCATAGGATTCGACTTGGTAATGACCCAGCACATATTGAGACGGGTCATAAATATCAGGTGGGCATTCGTCTTTAAGGAGCAGCGGTAGCGTCGTGCTCACTTGCCATTCATGTTCGATAGCATAGTCGTTAGCATATAAGCGCACCGCATACGTTTTGTTATCATTGATCCTAATATCGTCAAGCTCATCACACTTAGGATCATAATCATCAATCACTTGCATAAAAATACTCGTACCATTTACAAATGCATATAAATCATTCATGAAGGCACTACGTACCGATAAATCATGTGCAAACACGATATACGTAAAGGTGAAATCATACTGACAAGGGGCCACAATCCAGGTGTGCTTAGATGTTTTTCGCCATGCCAGTGTCTGTCCTAAACAATCTTTGGCTGACTCTTGATGCACATGTTGAGCAAAGTCTCTGATCATGTAACTGCCAGGGATCCAGTTGGGTAAACGCAATATTGTTTGTTGGATATTTGCGGGTAACTGGATAGTGATTTGTAACAGATGAGCGTGGATATCAAATATCTTCACATCATAACAAACAGGTGTTGGCATATTATTCCCTAGACGAATGTAAAATTAATGTTAATATCGGTGTTGAAAATTTTCTGTGTCGATTATATAAAAAGACACCACAATAATGCACGATAAAATCTAAGACTAAGTGTGCGTTAATTACTGCTAACAAGCAATTAATGGGATAAATCAATGCGACAGATCGATAAATTATTACATCAATACGGTGAATCACACCAACACAACACCAATATTTGGATCCATGGCTTAGCGGTGCCAAGTATTTTTTTTGTCACGATTGGGCTGATTTATGCCATACCTGTCCCAGATATGATTGCGAAATTTGACATCACTTGTGCTCATATTTTAGCTGTTCCTATGCTGATGTACTATTTTAAACTATCAGGGCCCATTGGTGCGGCAATGACACTGTTAACTATTGCTGTATTTGGTGGCATCTCTGCACTTGAAATGCTGGATATATCGGTATGGCAATTTTCACTCGTACTATTTGTGGTGATGTGGGTATTGCAGTTTATTGGCCATAAAATTGAAGGTAAAAAGCCTTCATTCTTTGACGATTTACGTTTCTTATTAGTCGGACCGGCTTGGTGGTGGATGCATTTGTTAAAACGATTAAACATCCAACCCTAAAGTGCAATTAATGGGCTTAATATTGAACTAAAATCAGCGTCAACGGTATAATAACTATATTGAATAATTATGTTAGTCAGGTTTGATGCGTAAAATTTTTGTTTTAGTTACTTTACTATTGCTCAGTGCTTGCTCAAGTAGTCTGGTATATAACAATGCAGATACATTATTAGGTTGGTGGATTGGTAAATATATTGATTTTACCGATGCACAACAGCCTCTCGTTGATCAAACCATTGATGAGTGGTTAGCCTGGCACAGACAAAATGAACTGCCTCAGTATCGCACTCAATTATTGCGTTTGCGTAACGCCATTAGTACTTCGGATTTAACTCAGGATGAATTGGCATCACATTTCGACATAGCTCAGGGACATACTGCCCGAATCCGTCAACGCATTGCCCCTGATATTGCTAAAATAGGGGTCACATTAAACCTCGACCAGCTCTCTCAGCTGTTTGCGACGATCAACCATGAACGGTCAGAACGCGCGGAAGAGTTTGCTGAACGTCAACGTAAGCAGCCTAAGCGAAGCGAGCGTTTAACGGAGAATATATCTGAGTATTTAGGCCGTATGACGCCAGCACAGAAAACGATAGTTGAAGATTATGCACAACAACTTAACGCTACCTATGAATTGTGGCGTGAGTATGGTGATACATCGAATCACACCGCCAGACAAATTTTGTTAACGGCTGCCTTTGATAATCAGGCTCAAACGAAACTAGCTCATTTTATTGTGGAACAAGAGTCATTACAGACCGCTGCATTACAAAGTGCGGCTGAGCAAAATAAGGCGTTGTATATTAATATGCTTTGGGCTATCTTTCCCACCCTCACTGATGCTCAGCGTGATCATTTGATTGATAAAATCGATGAATATTTAGATTTAATCGAATCGTTAAGTTAATTCTCAGTTCGTCGCTGTGCATCCATGTTGATATTACCTCTTTTTGTTAAGGAACATTGATGGCACAGCCACGTCCTATCTACGGGTTCATTCTCGCAGCAATTACTGCCGTGTTATGGGGCATGTTACCGTTGTTCCTGAAAATCTGTTTAGAAATGATGGATAGTATGACAATTACCGCCTATCGTTTTCTAGTGGCGGGGCTGTTCATATTCGGTGTACTGATCAGTCAACGTCAACTTCCTGATCCGCGCCAATTATCCAAATCGACCCTTGCACTGGTCCTATTTGCCAGTGTGATGCTAGTATTAAATTACACCACCAATGTGATTGGTTTGGATTATCTTAATCCTGAAACCGTACAAGTCATCATGCAACTGGCGCCATTTTTACTGATGCTCGGTGGGGTCGTGATATTCAAAGAACGCTTTACTCGATTTCAAACGTTTGGCGCTGGCGTCTTATTAATAGGGATGTTGTTATTTTTTAATGAGCGCTTAGAGACACTATCTCATTCCACGACAGAGTCTCCTATTGGGCTGTTTATTATCATTTTTGCAGCAACGACATGGGCTATTTATGCACTGGCACAAAAACCATTATTTGCGTTTTTAAATGCCAAGCAATTGACTTTGTTTATGTATACTTTAGGCTTTTTATTATTGGTCCCTTTGACCGATTTTGGTGCCTTATTGACGCTTACCCCTGTACATATCGGGGCCTTATTATTTTGTTGTTTGAATACCATTATAGCCTATGGTGCATTTACTGAAGCGATGGAAGTGTGGAGTGCCTCAAAGGTCAGTGCTGTGATCGCTACCGCCCCCATTTTTACTTACTTATCAATGGTCGTGGCCATACAAATCGATCCGACTCGTTTTGTACACAGTGATATGGATGAATGGGCGTATGTCGGGGCATGTTTGGTGATCAGTGGTTCGATCATCTGTTCTTTAGGTAAAAAACAACCCAAAATCAACTAAATATCGCATCTTATACGTTTTATGCTAATCTAGTTCCCATTATTAAATTTGTTGTTCACTCGACTTACACACACTGGTTATTCTCTCATGTCACATCCTTATTTATTGATAGATTCATATGATGCGTTGTTGCAATATTGTCAACAAGCTGCACAACAATCTGTCATTGCTGTGGACACAGAATTTGTCAGAACTCGAACCTTTTATCCTCATATTGGTTTGGTACAGATATATGATGGCGTAGATATTGCGTTGATTGATCCGATTGCGATAGATGATTTATCACCGTTGTCACAACTCATGACAAACCCTCACGTGATTAAAGTGTTACATGCGTGTTCAGAAGATTTAGAAACGTTTGAATTTGCCTTAGGGGTTATGCCAGAGCCATTATTTGATACGCAAGTTGCAGCTCAATTAGCGGGGTTAGGTAATTCCGTAGGCTATGGACGATTAGTGGAGCTATTACAAGACATCACCCTTGAAAAAGGGGAGTCTCGAACCGATTGGATCCGCCGTCCTTTGAGTCCAGAACAATTAATTTATGCCGCGGAAGATGTGCTGTACTTATTACCTTGTTATTTTAAGCTAGCAGAAAAGCTTGAAGCGAGTCAGCAACTGCATTGGGTTTATGATGAAGTAAACCAACTCATCCGACGTAAGCGAGCAAATATTGACCCTAAACATGCCTATTTATTGCTTAAAAATACCTGGAAACTGAGTCCGCTAAATTTATATGCGATGCAATTGTTAGCTCAGTGGCGTTTAACGTTTGCTCGAGAGCATGATATTACCCAGAACTTTATTTTGCGCGAGCAAAGTATGTTTGATATTGCGTCTTGCCTTCCGGGGCATAAAGGCGCATTGTTTGCATTAGATGTCGTCACGCCTCAAGAAGCTCGACGTCATTGTGATACTATTTTAGGTATCATTAAAACAGCGCGTCAAGCCCCTGAAAGTGATTACCCTGATGCAGTTCAACGGATCACCGATGTTCCACTATATAAAAAACATGTTGCGGCGATCAAAACTATTTGCAGTGAGGCGGCCCAATCAGTGGGAGTAGATTCGACGTACTTTGCATCAAAACGTCAGATTAACCAGGTAGTTAGTTGGTTTGTGTTCGCGTTTGATGATACCCGTGCTCTAGGCATGGAACCTGACCTATTAGTAGGATGGCGAGGCGAGTTAGTGGGTGCTAAAATTACTGCACTAGCTCAGCACTTTACTCGCTAGACTACAGCTTAAAAGAGATTAATTGCAATGAAGCAAATTTGCGCCATTTACAAGTCTAAGAAACGCCCTGATACTTATCTATACGTGCCTAAAAAAGAGGATTTTAGTGCAATACCCGAAGGTTTGTTAGCGCGCTTCGGGCACCCTGAACTCGTCATGCTCATGGCATTACCCACGGATAAAACCTTTGTGAATCTTGATCAAACCAAGCTCATCGATGCACTTAAAGACCCTGGCTATTATTTACAGTTACCTCCCGTTAGTCCTAGTTTATTAGCTGAGCATCGTATCGCACTGGGTTTATCTCCCGATCCACAGCAAGATACTTAACATGGCAAAGTTATCCGCTCAGATGAGTGCACTTATCGCGTCCAAGTACTGGGAAACCATAGCGCTAGCAGATATGGATGATGCTCAATGGGAAGCAATCTGTGATGGCTGTGCTAAATGTTGCTTACATAAATTTATTGATGATGAGGTAGATGAAGCCCATTACACGGATGTGGCGAAAGGTGAAGAAGAGATGTTCTTTACGGACATTGCTTGTCAGTATTTGCATACCAAAACATGTCAATGTACGGAGTACCAGGACAGAACTGAACTGGTTCCGCACTGCGTAAAACTCACGCAAGAAAATCTCCCTGAAATATTTTATATGCCACCTAGTTGTTCATATCGTCGTTTGCATGAGGGTAAGCCATTACCATCTTGGCATCCGTTGTTGAACAATGGTAAAGCGCACAAGATGCATAGTGCAGGCATGTCGGTGCGAAATAAAACCGTCAATGAGTTAGCGGTCGATATGAATAAATTTGAAGACCGTATCGTGACGTGGCCATTGAATGTGGAAGAATAACGACCACATTCTTGGTTAGATACGACGTAAATTAACCACACGTAACATCAGCATCAACGCCCAGACTAACGCGTAACTGGCAAAAATAATACGCATCCATTCAGCCATGCCCATGCCAGCAAACTGCCATGAATTTTCACTGCAATCTCCAGTTGCACCAAAGATAGCAGGGAGCCATTCATGCAAAGGCATGAATGCTGGGAAGTTAGGGACGATGTCACAAATCGCAAAAAACGGATTCGCAGCAAACAAAATATCGACATGTTCATGGGCAATTAAAAAGCCCCAAATTGAGGCGACGCCCCATCCTATAAAACCCAGTAAACGAGATATGCTATGTTGCCAAATACTCGGTAATAGGGCACTGATGAGTATACCTACGACAGCGGTGCGCTGATAAATGCATTTAATACAAGGCTGTAGATCCAGCACATGCTGAAAATATAATGCAGTGGCAACTAATCCCAGCGCACTTAGACCTAATAAACGCCATGGTAATGTCGATTCTGGCCAGCGTTGTAATTGATTAAATAGCATATTGGTTCCTCTTAAGGGTTTGCTATTTAATATAATACAAGAGGGTTTGATAGGAATATAGGATAAATATTGGTAGATAGATCTTTATCTGGTACAATCAGTTCAGATTAATTGAGTAAATGTTCATGATATATAAAGCCCAAAGTCCAGCAGGTTTTGCTGAAGAATACATCGTTGAGTCTATCTGGAGTGGTCGTTTTCCTCCTGGCACTATATTACCTGCAGAGCGAGAATTATCTGAGTTAATTGGTGTGACTAGAACGACTCTGCGAGAAGTACTGCAGCGCTTAGCCCGTGATGGTTGGTTAACAATTCAGCACGGTAAGCCGACTAAAGTGAACAATTACTGGGAAACTTGTGGGTTAAACATCTTAGAAACCCTAGCTCGCCTTGATCCGGCCAATATCAAAGAACTGGTTGATAATCTTCTCGCTGCACGTACTAATGTCAGTGCGGTGTTTATTCGAGGTGCGTTTAAACAAAATCCAGATAGAGCTCGTGAAATTATTGCCCGTCATGCTGAGATCGAGCAAACCGGTCTTGCCTTTGCTGAATTTGATTATCAAATGAACCATGATTTGGCGTTCGCTTCAAATAACAATATCTATGTATTATTAATGAATGGTTTTAAGGGAATGTATGCACGCATCGGGACATATTATTTTTCTCATGAAAGTGCACGTGCTTTAGCCACTCAGTTTTATCAAGATTTACTGATGCTGATTGACCAAGATGAACCTCAACGTGTTCCTCTGTTAGTGCGTCAGTATGGTATTGAGAGTGGAAAAATTTGGGCGCAAATTCGTGATGATCTGCCTGCTGATATTGCTGATTAATATTGGTAATTCTATCTCATAAATCAAAAAAATAACAATTCTGCAACACAACGTTTTGATCTCTGTTACATTACTGCTTTATTGTAACTCACGAGATAGACATGACTGCTAATTTTGATTTTATTATTGTCGGTGCAGGCACTGCAGGTTGCACACTTGCCCGACGTCTAATCGATACCCAACAAGTGACTGTCGCCCTTATCGAGGCAGGAAAAAAAGATACTAACCCCTTTATTCATATGCCCATTGGGGTAGCAGCTCTTTCCAGTATAACGGGGATAAATTGGAACTATAATACGACTCCCCAACCAACACTCAATGAACGCCAATTATTCTGGCCTCGTGGTAAAGTCATGGGGGGCTCAAGTTCTATTAATGCGATGGTCTATATTCGTGGGCAATACAGTGATTATGATGAATGGGAGGCCATGGGGGCTAAAGGATGGTCTGCGGATGAAGTCTTGCCGCTATTTAAACTAAGTGAAGATAATACTCGCGGTACGAACCCATTCCATGGTGTGGGTGGCCCTATTGGGGTCAGTGATTTACGCTATCATGACCCTTCCTCTGATGCGTTTGTTGCAGCAGCGCAGCATGTTCAATTACCTCAAGTTGATGATTTCAATACCCATGAGCGTTTAGGGCTCGGTATTTATCAAGTATTTCATCGTGATGGACAACGTTGCTCAACCGCAAAAGGTTTCATTGGTCCTGTATTATCACACCCCAACCTGACTGTGTTAACCCATACTCATGTACGTAAAGTACTGATAGAAGGAGGCGAGGCAAAAGGCGTTGAATGTGAAATCAATGGAGAAATCTTAACATACACGGCTAATCGAGAAGTCATTTTATCTGGTGGCGCAATTAACTCCCCACAGCTTCTCATGTTATCGGGTATTGGTGATAAATCACATTTAGCTGAGCACATGATTGAATGCGTTGCCGATATTCCCGCAGTCGGTCAGCACATGCAGGACCACTTAGATGTCGTAGTACAAGTTAAAGCAAAATCGGCATGCGGTTATGCGGTGATGCCACGATTACTACCCAAATATATCTCACATGGTATGCAATACCTCACACAGAAAAAAGGCTTACTGACATCAAATGCTGCAGAGGCTGGTGGATTCGCTGCGAGTCGTTATGGCAGTGCAGAAAAACCCGATTTACAGTTTCATTTTATTCCTGGATTGATCGTTGATCACGGCAGACAATTGGCGTTTGATTATGGCTTCAGTCTACATGTTTGTCATTTATATCCTATGTCGACAGGGAGCATTCGTCTTGCGTCTAAAAGCCCCCTAGATGCACCAAATATTGATCCTAATTATTTGTCAGATGAGGCAGATTTATATGCGTTAGTCGACGGCGTCCGTTTAGCCCGTCAGATTTTTACCGCGCCTGAATTTACTCATTATGGTTTATCGCCATGGTATCCAATAGCCAGCTCATTAGATGAAGAGTTAAGCGATGAAGCCATCATTGATTTTATTCGTGAACGTGCTGAAACGGTTTATCATCCGGTCGGCACATGTCGGATGGGCAGTGTCGATGACCCAAATACGGTGGTTGATCCTGACTGCCGAGTGAAATACGTGACGCGGTTAAGAGTTGTCGATGCCTCAGTTATGCCTAAAATTATGGGGGGGAACACCAATGCTCCAACCATTATGATTGCTGAGAAAATCGCTGCCAACATCATTGCTGAACTATAAATTTCAAGATCAGCAAAATGACACACTGAATCATAAAATGACCAGTCATACATTACCTTTAATGACAGGGTGAATATACTATTATCTCAACACAGGGAACGCTTCTTATGGCTCAAGAACAATTACATACACCGCATCCTTATCCACACTTATTCACCCCGTTAGATCTTGGGTTTACTCAACTCAAAAATCGCGTGATTATGGGATCGATGCACACCGGTTTAGAAGAGTTACCTAACGGTCAAAAGCGCACTGCGGCCTATTTTGTTGAGCGTGCTAAAGGAGGCGTGAGTTTAATTGTCACTGGCGGCATAGGACCTAATGAAGAAGGTGCGACCCATGCAGTTTCTCGACGATTAGATGATCCTGACGTATTAGCTGAACATCGTTATGTGACGGATCAAGTGCATCAGTACGATACGAAGATTTGTATGCAGATCCTACACACAGGGCGCTACTCTTTTAATCAAAATTTGGTTGCCCCGTCTCCGATACAAGCACCGATTAATCAATATGTACCGCGTGAGTTATCGAGTGCTGAAATTGAAGAACAAATTAATGACTTTGTCAAAACCGCATTATTAGCAAAAGAAGCGGGTTATGATGGCGTAGAGATCATGGGCTCAGAGGGATATTTTCTTAATCAATTTATCGCTCAGCGAACGAATCAACGTGATGATGAGTGGGGCGGTGAATATACAAACCGCATCCGTTTACCAATAGCCGTGGTACGTCGAGTACGGGAAGCGGTGGGTGAACATTTTATCATTATTTATCGTTTATCGATGTTAGATCTAGTGGAAGGTGGTTCTACAGCCGAAGAGGTTATTGAACTAGGATTAGGTATTGAAAAAGCGGGTGCGACTATCATTAACACTGGTATTGGTTGGCATGAAGCTAGGATCCCGACCATTGCCACCAAAGTCCCGCGAGCGGCTTTTACCTGGGTCACGGCAAAATTTAGACAAGCATTAAATTTACCCGTGATCACTTCTAACCGAATTAATACGCCAGAGGTTGCAGAGTCTGTATTAGCACGAGGTGATGCAGACATGGTCTCAATGGCTCGTCCATTTTTAGCTGATCCTCAATTTTTGGCTAAAGCACAAGCGAACCAAGCGCATTTAATTAATACCTGTATTGGTTGTAATCAAGCCTGCCTCGATCATGTATTTGTGGGCAAAATGACGAGTTGTTTAGTTAATCCTCGTGCTTGTCATGAGCAAGAAATCGTTATCGAGCCAACCCATGCGCCTTTAAAACTAGCTGTGATTGGCGCAGGGCCTGCAGGATTAGCAGCAGCGACCACGGCAGCCCAGCGTGGCCATCATGTGACCTTATTTGATGCACAAAGTGAGATTGGTGGGCAATTTAATATCGCTAAACAAGTCCCCGGAAAAGAAGAATTCTATGAAACGATTAGATATTTTAGCGAACAGCTCAAAGCGCTCAATGTGACTGTGCAGCTAAATACTGAGATGACCGCAGAGGACCTGAATCACAGTGATTTTGATCAAGTGATTATTGCCGCGGGTATTATCCCAAGAACCCCTCGTATTGACGGTGTCGAACATCCTTGTGTCATGAGTTACATTGATGTGTTAAAACACAAACGCCCGGTAGGTAAAAAAGTCGCCATTATAGGTGCCGGTGGTATTGGGTTTGATACGGCAGAATATTTATCCCATGGTGACACTTCGCCGAGCACAGATATCCCTTCTTTTATGTCACAGTGGGGAATTGATATGACGCTTTCATCACGTGGTGGCATTGAAGGCATTCAAGCTTTACCTGAACCTAGCTCACGAGAGATCTATTTGTTACAACGAAAAGCGACGAAAGTCGGCGCTGGGTTAGGCAAAACAACGGGATGGTCGCATCGAATGGGCCTGCATATGAAAGGTGTTAAGATGATTAACGCAGTGACTTACAATAAAATTGATGATGATGGATTACATGTTACGGTGAATGGTGAAGCACATACCTTTGCGGTTGATAATGTCGTGATTTGTGCAGGGCAAGAGCCAAATCAACAGCTCAGTGAGGGCTTAACTAAACCTTATCACTTGATTGGTGGATCAGATGTTGCGGTAGAGTTAGATGCTAAACGTGCCATTGATCAAGCGATGCGTTTAGTAGTGAGTTTGTAACTGTTTTCGTTATAACCTTACTTCCAATGCCCCTGAGATTTGATCGATGATCACTTGGGGGCGGTTAAGGATATCCATCCCTAATAGCCCATCAAAACCAGATAATCGGTCGACAGGCAGCACTAATACGTCGATTTGGTCAAGTTGCCAACCGCCAAGCGTTACCTGCTTCATGTTATATAAGCGTGCTTGGGTTTGACCACTGGCAGTATTAATTAATATACGTCCTAAAAACTGTCGTTGTTCAGGCGCTAACCGTTCAAATGCTTCACCGGATATAGCTGTTGTTGACGCGCCGGTATCAACTAACAGTTCAAATGTAGTGGACCCAATATTCAAAGGTGCATACCACTGATTACGCTTATTATTTAACGGGATAATCATGTCTGCAGGTTCATCAATACGACTTGGTTGTTGGGTGAATTTATCTGTAGCAACTAGGTTACGCTGTGTTTGGTTATCACCAGGGACGTTGAATTTGGCTTCCCAGAGTCGTCTGGTTTGGATCATGATGGGATGTTGGTCGGGGAGACTTGCCAACGTATTTTCCATGGCATCGGGTAAATTTAACATTGCGTACGATAATGCTAGCGGTTCTATGTATTGGATCGCAGTAGGAGCAAATTGAATCAAAGGTTCAACAAACGTCGCTAGTGCGGTCCAATCTTGATTATCGCGCAACGCATCAATAATAGGATTGGCATGATGATTAATAAAATCTTGAATCAAGCTAATGGCATTGTCATCTATTTGGTGACTCATCAGCGCATAGAGATATTCTAATCCTTTAGCACTGGTTTGAGTGTGAATGATGACACGCCCTTCCAACATCTGAGCACCAAAATGTGTAGGGTGTTGATACAAAAACTCATTTAATAATGGTGCCAAGGTCGTCCACTGGCCTAAATTGGCAAGTGACTCGAGTTGCATAAACTGAGTATCAACATTCACAGAAGGATCCAGACTGGTCATTATGCTTTGGTTCGAGTTAGAGAAATTGGCGTCGGATGAAGAAGCGAGTCTCGTTGTACTAAGTGTATTTTGCTTAACGGATGGGTGAACACCTTGAACCGCTAATGTGTCATGGTGATCAATACTGAGCGTAAAGTATAAAGCAACAAATAAAAGTACATTGATCGCTAGGGATAATAGCAAAGCAATTTTCATACGTGGTCCTTAACTTGACGGTATGCTTTAGAATAAGCTTCCGTAAAGACCGGAGGCATTCGTTTTATTTTTCCGGTGGATAATGCAATACAAATAAATTGTGTTTGTGCACTAAACACGCACTTACCTGTATTGAGATTGACCATTTCAAAACGTCGATGTAAAGAGGCTTTGCCGTCACATAATGTGATCCATGTGGCACAAGTGACGGTGTCGTCAAGGTGTAAAGGATGATGGTATTCTAAATGATGAGTGCGAATAGCCATGCCTCTATCTAAGGCTTTATATTGTTCAATACTCAAACCTAGGCTATTAGAGTGAAGCCATGCCACCGTTTCAATTTGTTTAACATAAGCGACATTATTAACATGTCCATAATGATCAATGAGTGCAGGAGTGATATGCCAAGAGCAGGTAAATGGCGCAGGTAAACTGAACATGACAACACCTAAAAAATAGAAAACACCATAATATTACATAAAAAGATAAATTATTATAAAATTTTATGGCTGGTTTTAAATAAGTGATATACACTTTTAATCAAGGGATATTGTGCATGAGGATAGGATTATTCACGACGTAGATAGATTGATAGAATTGTTTGATGACACTTTTTTTGACAAGTACAACACTCGTCTTATAAAAGGTGGCGAAGAGCCTATTTACTTACCTGCCGATGCTGAAAACCCATTTCATCAAATTGTGTTTCGCAGTGATTATTTTTCCAGTGCCTTGCATGAAATTGCACACTGGTGCATTGCTGGTCCTGAGCGTCGTCTTAAAAAAGATTATGGATATTGGTACGCGCCAGATGATCGTGACAGACCGACCCAAAAAGAATTCTACAAAGTCGAAGAGTTACCCCAAGCAATAGAGTGGGGCTTTTGTTTAGCATGTGGTGTTAAATTTAATATCAGTATGGATAATTTAAATGGCGATAAA
>Ga0209771_1000748_pt1 | contig 21568 bp, 38 predicted proteins | sample SaaInl59LU_5_DNA_FD_184639 | JGI IMG/M metagenome (GOLD analysis project Ga0209771, IMG submission 184639) | Marine microbial communities from expanding oxygen minimum zones in the Saanich Inlet - ESP_59LU_5_DNA (SPAdes) (version 2) | ecosystem: Environmental > Aquatic > Marine > Intertidal zone... | reverse complement strand
AACTGGTATTGTGGTTCATTTTGAGACCACAGAAAAGTATGTAGACGTTGACGTGATTCACTTTGGTTCTCAAAAAATCATTTATATCATACCAAGTGGATTGGATGATATAGATCACCGAGATTATTACGAGATTCACATTCAAATCAAAACAGATGATATTAGTTGTGCTGAAGTGGTCACTCCACTTAAACACGAGTACTTTGTGAACCTTATTCCAATTGATAACCTTTGCGACTACAACGCACTCTAGTAGGAGACTGTAAATGAAAGAACAAACAATGTTTTTATACAAACAAGATATAGAATCCAACGGTATCTACATTGAAGCAGAAACGCTTGAAGAAGCAATCTTCGAAGCAAGGTCTGACTTTGGTTATCATCCTGAGGCAAGGATAATCAAAGAATTGTATAGATGTATATCTAGTACGCCGCATCTGATAGGAAATAAGGAGAAATAAATTATGAGTGGATGGTATTATTCAGCAGTTAAAGTAAGGGCAGAATTTGGAGGTGGTTACGAATATACTGTAGCAGAAGTTTTCCCTGGCTTAGAAGGTATAGACGGAAAGATGCCTTATACAGAAAATGCTAAGTTCTATGGACAAACACCAGAAGATTTAGTGGAGTGGTTGAGAGAAGCAGCAGACGACATTGAAAAATATGGTGTTGTAAATGATGATGTACAATTAGAATGGCCAGATAGTGACGATCGTATTGATAACATTGGTCAGAATGGTAATGATGGTTTACATTATACTGAAAAATAATTGTTTACTTTTATTATGACTTATGTTATAATATAACCTAGTGAAAGCCAGTTAAGATACATATGACAAAAAACTTAAAACCAGTTAATTTACATTTAGATTCTGTTACTATCGAAGATATAGAGAACCACAAACTTATTAGTGATGATGAACTAAGAAGAGACTTAAAGAATCTGAATAAGTTTGATGGTATGAAAAACTCTAATAACTTTTCTGGTAATCCTTTCCTATATCATTATCAACTTAAAAACCTACTAAAATGTAAACGTCAAGATGGTAGTACCATATATGATGTCTATAATGATAAAGAACGTTGGGATAAACTCATAGATTCTACACGTAAAAGAAATCGTGGTGGTAGAACTGCTGGCGGTAATGTCTTTGAATGTTTTAGAATTAATCTTGGTTCTATTGTCATGTTCAAAGCGACTACCGCAAAGTACCTGTATAAAAAATACAATGCTAAGAAAGTGTTAGATCCTACTGCTGGGTGGGGTGGTAGAATGTTAGGTGCGTGGAGTTTAGGTATTGACTATACTGGTATTGACACCAATGTCGAGATGGTCGACTCGTATAATGACATGATAACATTCTTAGGACAAGAAAATCCTATGTTTGGTGATGAACCTAAGTTGGAAATGATTTGGAAAAGCGCACTCGATGTAGACTTCAGTCAAATAGATTATGACTTTGTACTTACATCTCCTCCTTATGTTAACTTAGAAATATATGAACATATGACACCTTGGGAGTCAGACGAAAAGTTCTACACTGAATTTTTTATCCCTCTTTGGCAGAAATGTGTGGACAATATTTCTAAAGGTGGTACAATATGTTTTAATATATCACCTAAGATGTATGAAGACGCGATATCATTTGGCCTACCTGAGTGTGATGATGATGAAGACCTCAAACAACAGATGGGTCAGAAAGTTGACTCGTTGAAGAAGGGTAAGAAGAAACAAGATAAAATTTATATTTGGAAATGTTAAGAGGATTATATTATGTTTAAACATGTACCTGTAGAACTTACAGAAATGAATGCGGTAACGACTGACACTGGTCGTAAGTATCGCACACCAGACGGTGTAGACTTGCCCTCTATAACAACCGTACTTTCTATTCTATCACGTGATAGTATCGCTAAATGGCGTAAACGTGTAGGTGAAGAAGAAGCTAACCGTATCTCATACCGTGCGTCTACGCGTGGTACTGCGGTACACGAAATAATCGAAAAATATATTGACAACGTGGAAAACTTTACTGATGGATATACACCTGATATTATATCTTCTTTTCTTGACCTTAAACCTATACTGGATTCACGTATTGGTCGGGTCTACGCACAAGAAGCGCCACTTTACTCTACTCACTTGGGCGTTGCTGGTCGTGTGGATTGCGTGGCTGAGTTCGATGGTAAGCTTAGTATTATAGATTTTAAAACATCTAGAAAACCTAAGAGGACCGCTTGGGTTACTAATTACTTTATGCAGGAATCTGCGTATGCTATTATGTGGGAAGAACGTACTGGTCAACCTATAACACAACTCGTGACTATTATTTCTGTCGATGGTCACAAACCTCAAGTCTTTATTGAACACCGTGACAATTGGGCGCGTTCACTCGTAGAGACTATCTCAAAATATAACCAAGAAAACCCTAGAAATGAAGGTAATACACTTGACATATAAATAGTAATTAAGTATTATAGTTACTATAAAAAAATGTTAAGGTGTAATCTTGTTAGAACTTTCAGGTTTTAATTACGAAGTAAAAAAAGAATTAGCGTCAAGAACAGAATATAATGTTTATGATGCTGATCGTTTTGCTGCGAAAGAAAAACTTGAAAACCATTTCACTCAAGAAAATTATGTCTTTAAAGACGGTGTTAAATCTAGTAGTTCAATTGATATCAAAACACTTGATGTTACTATTGACGATAGATTACATAGGTTTTTCTTTAAACCTCGTAAAGGTGGTGGTTCTGGTGCTGGTGCTGAAGTTACCGCATTAGGTGAATGTTTTCAAGCATATATGTGCGCTGCTAGACAAAAGAAAGGTTCTGATTTAGAAACTGCGGAAGAAGGTATAGAACTACTGACTGACGAGTATATAAGAAATTATACTGATTGTGATAGAACGATAGAACAATGTATTCTTGGATTAGATCCAGGCTGGATGAATTCTGGTGTTGTTATAGCAAACAAATTCGCTAAACAATTAGTAGGTTCTACTAGGTATACTTTTTTACGTGGTGGTGATATTGTAAAAGATATAGAAGATACCTACAATAAGTTGAAAAAACCAGCAGGAATAACATTAAACATAAACAAGTGGAATCCTTCTGATATATGGGCAATGAAACACACGAACTTTGAACCCGTTTTTGACCATAAAACATTAGATGAGTATAACGAATATCTTTTAAGTAATTATAATAACAAAAATTTAATAGGGTTATCTCTTAAAAAATTAAGCGGTTCAGCTAAAACATGTAATGAAGAATTGTTTAATGGTGGTAAAAAAAGACCTCAAGCTAAATTTCTGAGTTATTCTATTGCTGGTAAAAGAGGTAATGGTGCTTGGAGAGATATCTATAAAAAACAAGGTACAGCATCTAAAGATGTCTACTTGAAATATAAAGTAGGTAATAAAACATTTGAAATGCAGATACGTACGTTTAGTAATGGTATGTCTGGTTGGCAGGGAGAAATAAAAGGAACGTCTGCTGCTGGTGGTAAGATAGGTGGCGGTAACTTACAAAACGCTTTGGAATTAGCAGGAATACCTAGTAGTCAATTTATAGACCAGAGTACTTTCAAAAGTCAATCTAAGATTACTAATAAAAAAACTATTAAACAATTTACTAAAATGTATAATGAATTATCAGATGATAAAATGACTGAAACTGAAATGACACTATTTGTTTCAGATTATAATGACAATTGGTTGTACAGTAAATACTTGTGTTTACAATTTATATATGTTATGATAACAAAGAAAAAGAAAGACGTTGTAATGTCTATGTTAGATAGTATAGCTTCATCATCAACACCGAAGAGTTCGGTATTTTTAAAGTATAGTTAATATGAACAATTTTAAAGAATTTATAACAGAACAAAAGAACACACACATGATGCATATCGAAGATAAGGTATTGTATGGTGGTGTGGACGGTACACGTCAAGCAATATTCGCATTACGTGAACTGCGTGATATGTTATCAGGTGGTGGTAAGGGAAATGTATCTGTTAAGTGGGATGGTGCGCCTGCTGTCTTTTGTGGTCAAGATCCAAGTGACGGTAAGTTCTTTGTTGCGAAGAAAGGTATCTTTAATAAGAACCCTAAAGTATATAAAACAAACGAAGATATCGACGCAGATACTTCAGGTGATTTGTCAAAAATACTGAAAGACGCACTCAAGTATCTACCCGAACTAGGTATCAAAGGTGTTGTTCAAGGTGACTTCTTATTTGGTAACGGTGACGTAAAAACAAAAACGATTAGTGGTAAAAAGTATGTGGTCTTCCATCCAAACACTATCGCATATGCGGTTCCATACGAACAAAGTGAAAGTGTTCGTAAAGCGAAGGTCGGGATCGTATGGCACACAACTTACACGGGTGATACCTTTGAGTCTATGAAAGCATCATACGGTGTTGACATATCTAAGTTTAAACGTTCTTCAAACGTATGGTCACAAGACGCAATGTTAACAGATGCGACTAATGCGACAATGAGTAAGAAAGAAACTGATGAAGTCAATAAACTATTATCTCAAGCCGGTAAACTATTCAATCAGATTTCTGGTAGTACACTAAGACAACTTGAGAATGATCAGAAACTCGCACAGATGATCGAACAGTTTAATAACACATACGTACGTAGTGGTACCATCGTTAAAGATACTAAGAAACATGCTGATAACCTAATCAAATTCATCGAACAGAAGTTTCAAAAAGAAATTGATAAACGTAAAACAGAGAAAGGTAAGACCGCACAGAAAGATAAATTGGATGGTGTTCTATCGTTTTTCTCTAAAGAAAATAAACAATCATTAATCAAAATGTTTGAATTACAAAGAGTCATTGTATTAGCGAAATTAAAACTTATAAATAGTCTTGATAAACTTAAAAGTATTGATACATTCGTCAAAACTTCGGACGGATATAAAGTAACTGGAGAAGAAGGTTACGTTGCTATTGATACAATTGGTGGTGATGCTGTGAAACTCGTTGACCGTATGGAATTTTCCTACAACAACTTTTCACCTGATATATTAAAAGGCTGGGATAAAACCAGATAATTATGGGTTAACCAATAAGGAACAGGAAAGTGGACAAGCCATTGTCATTTAAACAATTTATAAGCGAAGATGTAAACACGGAAGCGTTAGATATGACGCAACGTCGCAAGCTTGCTCAACGTATGAAACGTAACAAAGCACGTATTGCTTTAGGTCGTAAACGCGCGGAACGTAAAGTCGCTAATCTTGATAAATTAAAAGTACGCGCACGTAAACAAGCACGTAATGCGCTCGCTAAGAAAATTACAAAAGGTATTGACAAGTCTGAATTGTCGACTGCTCGTAAGAGAGAAATCGAGAAACGTCTGGATAAACCTCAGATGCAGAATAAGATTCAACGTCTAGCACGTAAGTCATTACCGAAAGTACGTCAAGCAGAACTACAGAAGAAACGTGGTGGTGGTAAGAAAGATGATTAAGAATTTTTCTCAATACCTAGTTGAAGAACAACGCGAAGTATTCTTTACGTTCGGACGTATGAATCCACCTACAATAGGTCATGGTAAAGTCATGGATGTACTTGCTAAGAAATCTGGTAAGGCAGACTACAAAGTCTACGTCTCTCAGACTCAAGACAAGAAAAAGAATCCACTCGCATACACAGATAAAATCAAACACACGCGTAAGATGTTTCCAAAACATGCTCGTAGCATTATGGTGGACAAGAAGGTTAAGAATCCTATCGACGCATTAGTATCATTATATGACCAAGGTTACAAGAATGTAACGATGGTTGTAGGTGATGATCGTGTAAGAGAGTTTGATATCCTTTTAAACAAGTATAACGGTGAGAAGGCAAGACACGGTTTTTATAACTTCGAATCTATTAAGATTGTTTCTGCTGGCGCGCGTGATCCAGACGCTGACGGTATCGAAGGTATGTCTGCTTCTAAACAACGCGAGAACGCAACTAAGAATGACTTTGTATCATTTTCTCAAGGTGTACCTAAGAGTATGTCTAATAGTGATGCGCGTAAGTTATTCAATGACGTACGTTCAGGACTTGGTCTCAAAGAAGTTAAAGAATTTAAAACTCACGTAGAATTTCCTACATTATCAGAAACACGTGAGAAGTTCGTACACGGTGAATTATTCAACGTTGGCGACACTGTAGTCGTAAAAGAAAGTGGTGAAGTCACGGACGTTGTAGTGTTAGGCGCTAACTATGTAATCACAGAAACTAACGGTGTTAAAACACGTAGATGGATAGATTCTGTTGAGTTACTTGAAGGTGCGAAACAAGATCCAGATATTAAAGATAAGAAAGGTACTCAACCTGCTAAGTATCACAAAGGTCTAGAGAAATCTACCAAAGACAAACGTGATGCGCACTTCAAAAAGAACGCAAAGAAAGACGACGATGATTCTTCTGCGTACACTCCTGCTCCAGGCGACAAAGACTCTAAAACTAAACCAAGTAAGTACACCAAAGCATTCAAAGATATGTATGATGAAGATTGCTGGGATGGTTATAAACAGGTTGGTATGAAGAAGAAAGGGAAGAAAATGGTTCCTAATTGCGTCAAAGAAACTGGTGGCGCTGGTGATGAAGGTACTGATGAACTCAAGAAGAAGTATGAGAAAGATACACCTCATATGAAAGTCGATGAACGTTCTTGGGCGAATGACTTAGGTAAACTCGCATCTAAGACTGTAAAGAAGAATAAATACCAGAAGTTAGCGAAACACGCTAGTGATCTTATGTCTAAGTCTAAAGAAAAACATAGTCACGAATTCTGGGCAGCCAAAGTAATTCGTATGTATAATATTGCTGGTATCAACTCACGCGCACTTGCTGATGTGATGAAAGGTAAAAAATAATGATTAATTTTAAAAAATACCTTGACGAGAAACGATATTCGATGTATGATACAGTAGAACTTGAGGAAGGTCCAGATGGTCTTGCTGCGAAAGCAAAGAAGTCTGGTATCTCGGTTGGTACATTGAAGAAGGTTTATGATCGTGGTGTTGCTGCTTGGAAGACTGGTCATAGACCTGGCACTACTCCTCAACAATGGGGAATGGCAAGAGTCAACGCATTCATAGTTAAAAAGAAGAAAGGTGGGTTGAACCACGATAAGGATCTAGCGTAATGAAAACGTTTAAAGAATTAAGAGAAAATTTTGCTATTCATAAGAATGGCAAGCCATTAAGCATAAAAGGCAAAGCAGTAACCGCTCGCAGTAAAGATTCTGCACAAAAAGCAATCGATACAATGATGAAGAAACCCTTCAACAAAGACGCTAAGTTTACTATAGTAACAGACAAGCGCGCTGCTCCAAGTAAACCTAAATCCTCTAGCGATTATGAGCGCGATTACAAAAACTATACCATGAAAAGAAAGGGTATTCCTGATTGGCGTTATGCTGAACGTGGTGAAAGTGTAGAAGAAGCACGTAGACCAGACGCAGCAAAGGATGTTTACTGGCAGTCATATAGTCTTGCGGTACGCCACGCACTCGCGCAAGCGAAGAAGAAAGGTTACGAAGTAGACCAAGACGATATCGATTCAGAGATTTCATTCGGTTCTGGTAAGCCAGGACGTGGTAAGACGGTACGTCATACATTGAAGTTAACCAAAGGTGGTAAACCTCAGAAGAAAGCATTACACATTCAAGTATTCAATCGTGACACCGATAAGAGTCCGTTTGAACTTAACTTTTACATTTCATAGGAAAGACAATGAAAGATTTTTTCGAATTAAGAGAATCCTTCTCAAACCAAACACTAGAAGAACTAGAAAACTTCATCGCAGAAGGTAGTTTAGAAGAAGGTAAACTACCACCACATTTAGCAAAGTTCTTTGATAAAGATGGCAACTTGAATAAAGATGCTGAAGAACGCGTTAAGAAAGGTAGAAAGGCGAAAGGACTAGACCCTTACACTGGTAAGAAACTGAAAGAAGAAGATGAAGTCGATGAATCATTGAGTGCGATGATTAAGAAGAAACATGACAAGACTAAGAAAGACCAAGCAGATGCCAAGAAGAATATGGCATTGAAATCTCGTCTGAAAAAGTCAGGTATACATGTTAAAGAAGAAACACTTGATGAAGCAAAAGAGTCAGGTATGGATATCGCACGTCGCATCGTGAAGGATAAACAACACGAGAAAGGTGTGGATTTGACAACTGCTAACTTCATCCTACAAGTTTATAACAAAGTAAATGACGTAAACAAGAAGAAGATGGAAGGTTCTAGTCTGAAACAACTTGTTGGTCTTGTACAAAAAGTTATGGGAAAATAAGATGAAATCATTTGACCAATTCAATAAGATAGATGAACATTGTGAATGTCATGACCTATATGAGGATTTGGTCACTGAGTCCGCTGAGTATCAGGGCAAGAAAGTTAAACTCAACGATCCTATCCGTACTTCAGAAAACCCTAACAAGAAGTTTAAGGTTTATGTGAAGAACGAATCTGGTAAGGTCGTTGTAGTTCGTTTTGGTGACCCTAAAATGTCAATCAAACGTGATGACCCTGCTAAACGTAAATCGTTCAGAGCAAGACATGATTGTGCGAATCCTGGACCGAAGTGGAAAGCAAGATACTGGTCTTGTTACCAATGGCGCGGTGGCGCAAAAGTTGATAATTAATTCGTTATAAATACACTTTGTAATGTTATCTATTAACAACAATAATAAAAAAAGGTAAATACCCATGGCAGACAACTATGACTTAGCAGAACATGTTAAACGCGAAGAATCGCGTCTTGAAAGAATAGAAACAAAAATTGATAAACTTTCTGACGCAATGATCGACTTAGCACGTGCTGAGGAGAAGTTGGTGAATATGGAAAAGAACAGTAATCAACACTTCGAACGTATGAATCGTTTTTCTGCTCGTATGGACGAGTTAGAAGATGAAGTGGCTGAACAAGGTAAGATTGTAAAACTAATGCAGTTTATCTTGAGTATCGCGTCGACTGTATTAGTCGGTGCTTTAATTAAAATATTTTTTGACGCATAACGGAGACTAATAATGTCAAGTATCAACAAAATTATGGAGGCATATCTGTCAATGAAGGTCTCCGAAGAAACAATCGAAGAAAAGAAGAAACTAGATCCAGTCAACGATAAAGAGAACGATAAAGAGTTCAAAGATCGTGAAGACAAAGACATCGATAATGATGGTGATGTTGATTCTTCTGATGAGTTTCTTCATAAGAAACGCAAAGCAACTGACGACGCTATTGACGCGAAGAAAGAATCTTCTTGTGGTAAGATGAAGAAAGAAGCGAAAGAAGATGAAGAAGAAGTAGTAGAACCTAAAGAACCAGCACCTAAGAAAAAACCTGTTGTTAGTCGTTCATTAGCTACTAAAGACATTAAACATAATGATCATACTTCTGACAAGAAAGCGGAAATCTCTAAGATTGAATCTGTAAATACTCATGAAGCATTCCTAGCAATGTGGTCTCAGATCGAAGAAGCGAAAGACGCTAAGAAAGATGCGGTTGCTCCTGAAGAAATCGATAGTAAAGAATCTCCTAAATCTAAAGAGTTCATTGCTAAACATAAGAAATCTGACAAGTCTATTGAAGACGCAGAAGAGAAAGGTCATGACGTTACGTTCAAAGCTGGCGGTAAGGATATGAAACAATCTCCTTCACGTGGTAATGATAACTTAGCGAATGGCGATAAAACCCCAGTAAAAGGTAAATAACTATGATTAAAGCTCCACATTGGTGTAAAGACGCAGAACCAACTGTAAAAGGTTGGGTTAATCCTAAAACTGGTGAACTTTTGAAAGCTCAGAAGTTTACTAAAAAACAAGTCTCAGAATGGCATGATGCTATTCATGGTGTTGGTGATAAACATGATGTTGCTGAAGTTGTAGATCATCATGAAGACACTATCGAAGAAGATTTCGACTTTGACCTAGAAGAGGAATAAGATATGTGGAGTTTCATGAAATCTTGGTTCGCTAAAGAAGAATGTAATTCGGAGCCTGTTCAATTAAATGAAGCTCCAGTTAATCATAAACATTTAGAAGAAATGACTAAGGAAGAACTTGATAACCTTGGTAAACACCATGGCGTTAAGTTAGACCGTCGTCGTAAGAAAGCAACTCTTATTCAAGAACTCAAGGATAATAATATCCACCACGGGTAATAAATGTTTAAATATTATATTCTGACGTCGGGTAGTCTTAATTGTCTTGCCCGACACTTTGATCTACTTACAAGAAATGAAGTCGTAGTTGTTATCAATACAACTGACAAAGAGTCCGAAACTCGCACTGCCGAGTGGTGTACTAAAAACTCAATCGAACACTACATAACTAAATCAGACGGAACGCCTGCTACAGGTAAGAATTCCGTGATAGATCTATTCCTAGAAAGTGACAATGAATATATGGTACAACTCGATGGTGATGATATCATTACACCATACGGACGAAACTTCTACCGTACTATCGCAGTAAACGATAATCCTCCTGATATACTCGCTTTATCAGATCAACTTTCGCTTATGCGTTATGATAATACTATCTTTAAAAATCAAGTTGATTCTAGTACAATCATTAGAAACTTTATTCCTGATAAAAAATATGGACCAGAACAACCTTGGTCTCGTGGGTATGTTTTTAAAGATACCGACACGGAAGAAATTCATAAAATAATGACGAATTCTTATCATATAGAAGATTCTGAACGCGCATTATTACTCGCTAAGTTGAGAATAGAAGTAGATCAGTATCGAAAAGACTTCGGTGAACCTAGAGATACATTCAATAGAATAGTTTTTTATTCGCGTAAGGGTGCGAGTGTAACCGCATTCGACCCTAAATTAAAAATAGGTGAAGATTCTCTACAATACTATAAGTTGAAAAAACTTTCATATGATGGTATAATAGATATGAAGTTATATACCGAAGCGCTCGGTAGAACATACATCTATATGGAAGATACTGATGGTGTGTTGAGTAAGAACTGGAACGTATTGTCAAAAGAAGAAAAAGAATCCCACTCAAGTACTATGTGGGGTTGGTTAATTCCATTTATGTCTGAACTAAATAGAGTCAGACCATATATGTCTAAAGACTATCGACTGGAATATATAACCGAACCTAAGTATGAAATTAACAAACAATAACTTAATACTCTACGCTGCGAAACACTACCATAACCCTACGTGTATAGACGGTGAGGAATTCTTTGACGACTTGAATAGATTTAAGTATGTCAAACGTCTATTAAACAAATATAAGAACTCAGGTGAGATTTCAGAACGTTTAATACTGAACCACCTGATAGTTATATTTAATGTGTTCGGTAATGTCGCAGGCGTAGAAATACTCGCTAGTAAAGTTGAACTCGAACATTGGTCAGCACTAAAACCCTTTCTAATATTCCTGAAAGTAATTAAATATGATGAGATTACAGGCATTGAAATGGATAAATACGTTATAGAAAAATTGAGAGAATTGAAATGGGAATCTTAAAGAACGCAGCAGACTTGGTTTACACGATTCGTTTCTTAAAACTATTGACCACACCAATAGAAGAAACTGAAGCGTTTAAGGCAGGTATCATAGATAAAGACGCTAATCGTAATAAGAGTTACGATAAGACGACACTTGCTGCGAAACAAGCAATAGAACAACACTATACACCGTTCCATAGGTTAGTATATGGACTGAAACGTATTATGGCGAAAGCACCTGGAGGTAACTCAGTGTTTGCGCGTTACGGCGCTGCTCTTGCGCTTATTAAAGAACATGGCAAACTATCTGATCAGAACGTAGAAAAGATACACGCAAAGACGGGTATTGATATATTAGACGTGTTGGCAGAGAATACTCAATGGTTTATATTAAAAGATGGTACACTAGGCGAAGGTGTTTATAGAATGAAACATGATACGATGACTACACTCGGTGAAGACGTCGTACGTAAAGATGACCAGATTCGCGTCGTAGACGGTAGTGTAAAACATACTGTCCTTGGTATTAATGTATATGAAGGTGTACATATTCGTTCTAAACAACGCGTATTCATCTCAGCATCGGAAATAAAATAGTGGATTACGAATTCCTAACTAAAGATATTACTTCTTATATTGAAGGTCATATGTTACCAGAAGGTGATACGATTGACTCATTCACTAAGATATATGATATAGTTCAACCTAAGAAGATATTTGAGATTGGTTTCAATGCTGGTCATAGCGCGTTTATGTCTTTAGAGTTATTACCTGATGTAATATACAGGTCGGTTGACATATGTCGCCATAAGTATACTGACGTTAATGCTGAAATGCTTACCAATATGTACCCAGAAAGATTTGCCTTTCAGAAGGCGGATTCTAAGAAGATAAACGCTTCTACTCTTAAAGGTTATGATTTAATCTTCATTGACGGTGACCACAGCGTTGAAGGTATCAGTTCAGACTTAATGCTCGCTAAAAACGCACAAGTTGAATATATACTAGTAGACGACTATCACCCTAAATGGTTTCAATGTATAATTGACCTAGTAGAACATTTTTTAGCAAAACCAGACTTTGGTTATGAAAAAGTCGATACATTCGATTATACTAGTCGAGACGGACATAATACAGCAATACTACTCAAGAGGAAAGTATAATGTATACACTTAAACAATTCATGCAGAAGTTTGACGAAGAAATGTCAATGACTACTTCAGCAGTTCCAGGCGCAGGCGACGATTCCTCTACCGTCGTTATGCGTAAGAAATACGACCGCAAAACCAAACGTAAAGAACAAGAAAATATTTTAAAACGTTTTTCTTCAAAATAACGCTTTACCTTTCTACAAAAGTACTATATAATTACTCTATTAATTGGAGTAGATTATGAACCACGTACGAATAAGTGATGTTACCGTTATCGCGTTCTCACGGGAAGAAGAGCCGCAAGTCATCGAAGAAATGACACAAGCAAAAAAAGATGACATAGTATGGGTGTCCCTAGATGGAACAGAGACTAAATACTTACCACCTGAAAGATCTCTTGTCAAGAACTACCAGAGTTCATTTCTCAATCATATGATGTGGGAAGGATTACTTGACGAACAAGAACAAATAGACTATATTACTAGTCGCGCTGAAAAATTCTGCCAAACTGGCAAACAGATGGTTATCGAGGACTATGAGTTCCGAGAAGATGAACCATTTTATGACTATTCGAGATAATAAAAAAATTGGACTTTATAAATGATTGATATACAACTTGATCGAGATGAACTTTTAACTGACTACGCTGTAGGTATGTTGAAAGACTTCTATATGATTGAAGGTGAGACTTCACCACAAGAGGCATACGCCAGAGCAGCAAACGCATGGTCTACATTTAACGGAGAACTAGATGAAGGACTTGCTGAACGTTTATATGAATACGTATCTAAGAAGTGGTTTATGTTCGCTTCTCCCGTTCTCTCTAACGCTCCACAAGAAGGTAAGAAGACACGCGGTTTACCTATCAGTTGTTTCTTAACATACGTTCCTGATACGCTCCACGGTCTTGTAGACCATAGTTCAGAGTTACGTTGGTTATCCGTTATGGGCGGTGGCGTAGGCGGTCATTGGTCTGATGTACGTACTGTATCAGATATCGCGCCTGGACCAATTCCATTCTTACATACGGTTGACGCAGATATGATTGCGTATCGTCAAGGTAAGACACGTAAAGGTTCATACGCAGCATATATGGACGTACACCACCCAGACATCATAGAATTTCTAAATATGCGTATACCGACTGGTGATGTACAACGTAAGGCGTTAAACTTACATAACGCAATTAATATCACAGATGAGTTTATGGCAGCAGTTCTAAACGACACTACGTTTGATTTACGTGACCCGAAAGATGGTGCGGTAAAGGATAGTGTGAATGCCCGTAAACTTTGGGAACGTATACTAGAGGTTCGATTCCGTACAGGCGAACCATACTTAAACTTTATTGATACAGCCAACAGAGACTTACCTAGAAACTTAAAGGCGTTAGGTCTCAAAATTCACGGTAGTAACTTGTGTAATGAAATTCATCTACCTACCAGTGCCGACCGTACAGCGGTATGTTGTTTGTCTTCATTAAACTTGGAGAAATATGATGAATGGAAAGATACGAATATTGTTCGTGACCTTATCCGTATGTTGGACAATGTCCTGCAGTACTTTGTCGAACACGCACCAGATGAAATCTCTAGAGCAAGATACAGTGCCGAAAGAGAACGTAGTCTCGGACTCGGAGCGATGGGTTATCACTCCTTATTACAAAAGCACGGAGTTGCTTGGGAAAGTGACAAAGCAAGAGAAATCAATCGAGTTGTGTTCGAACATATTGCCACCGAAGCCAAAAAAGAAACTCAACTTCTCGCAGAGATTAGGTCTGAGTATCCTGATGGTGTTGGGACAGGTAGACGAAACTCGCACTTACTCGCAATCGCGCCCAACGCGTCGTCAGGAGTGATCTTATCAACTTCACCTAGTATTGAACCAAGTAAGGCAAACGCCTATACACACCGTACACGTGCTGGTTCGTTCTTAGTTAAGAACCCATACTTGGTAGAGTTGTTAAAGGAAAAGGGAATGGATAGTGAATCTATCTGGACTTCTATTATAACTAATAAAGGTTCGGTACAACACTTACCATTCTTATCAGAAGGCGAGAAGGCAGTATTCAAGACTGCGCAAGAATTAGACCAGAATTGGGTTATTGAACACGCAGCAGACCGTCAGAAGTTTATCTGTCAAGGTCAGTCTGTAAACGTATTCTTCCCTGCTGGCGCTCCTAAACGTTATGTGAATAAAGTTCACTTCAACGCTTGGAGAAAAGGATTGAAAGGTCTATATTACCTACGGACAGAAGCGAAATCACGGGCGGAAAATGTCTCAGAAAAAGTAGAAAGAGTCGCTCTTCAAGGTGATAATAGATCGATTGTTTATGGCAAGAAAGGTTGTCCGTTCTGCGAAATGGCAACTCAAGAATTATCATTACGCGGTTTACCATTTGATTATGTCGACCTTGAAGAACTAGGTAAGACTGCTGCTGAAGTAACTGGACGTGATGTAAAGACCGTACCACAGATTTACCTTGATGGTGAATACATTGGCGGATACGACGATATGATGAAACAATTTAACGAAAGTACATATGACGAGAAAGACGATGGCGATGAATGCCTCGCTTGTCAAGGTTAATACTAAGGATTACAATGTCACTATTAAAAATATCAAAGACTTATAAACCGTTTCTCTACCCTTGGGCTGTTGACCTAACTAAGAAACACGAAGAAGTTCACTGGATTGAAGACGAAGCTGAATTATCAGACGACGTCAAAGATTGGAAGACTAAGTTAAGCAATGAAGAACAAACTTTTATCACACACATTTTGCGTTTGTTTACACAGTCAGACGTACAAGTTGGTGAGAACTATCACGAATTATTAATTCCTAAGTTCAAGAACAATGAAGTGCGTAACATGTTATCTTCATTCGCGAACCGTGAAGGCGTACACCAACGTGCGTATGCGTTACTCAACGACACTCTAGGTTTACCTGATGAAACATATCATATGTTCTTAGAGTACAAAGAGATGGCGGATAAGATTGAGTTTATGAGTGAAGGTGATATCTCATCTCACTCAGGACTTGCTCAAGCACTTGCGCAGTCTGTATTCAACGAAGGTATGAGTTTATTCTCATCGTTCGTAATGTTGTTGAACTTTCAACGTTTCGGTAAAATGAAAGGTATGGGAACGATCGTAGAGTGGTCTATTCGTGACGAATCTCTACACGTACAAGGTAATGCGAAACTATTCCGTGAGTTCTGTAATGAACATCCACGTATCGTAAACGATGAATTAAAGTCTAAGATTTATCGCATGGCAGAACGTGCGGTAGAACTAGAAGATAAGTTTATCGAACTTGCTTATAGTAGCGAGACTGAAGGTACTCATATCCAAGGTTTATCACAGGAAGAAGTGAAAGCATATATACGACATATAGCAGATCGTCGTTTGTTACAACTTGGTATGAAAACAACGTTCGATGTGAAAGATAATCCTCTCCCTTGGTTGGATTGGGTACTTAATGGCGCGTCACACGATAACTTCTTTGAAAAACGTGTAACTGAATACTCAGTAGCAGGTATGGAAGGTGATGACTTTGGATGGGATGAACTAGAGAAGGAAGTAGCGTAAGATGGAAAGAGAATTCGATATTGAATGCCCTATCTGCGATATCGAAACTACCGTTGTGGTGAAGTACGAGGAAGAAGTTCCTAGTCGTTGCCCGATGTGTGGTGAAGACGTCGAAGCAGAACGTGTAGACGAATAAGTTAACGGTACACTATATAATACAAATTAGTAACTTATAGTGTGCCTTAATGGATTGGATCTACGAAGATAATATATTTGACCCTGATGAAGAGTTCTTAGAACCCTATCAGGGTTTTGTTTACTTGATTACCGAAGTTGATACTGGTAAGAAGTATATTGGTAAGAAATTCTTTTGGAAGCCTAAGACGCTTCCTGTCACAAAAACTCGCAAACGTAAAGTCAAAACACGTGTTCAATCAGACTGGAAGAAGTACTATGGATCAAACCAAGAACTGAAACAGATCATAAAAGAACAAGGTGGAGATAACTACAGACGTGAGATAATTAAACTATGTAAAACAAAAGGCGACTGTTCATACTACGAGATGAAGTATCAACTACAGTATGACGTACTGTTACGTGAAGACTTCTACAATGAATTCATTGGCGGTAAGATACACTCGAAACATTTGTCTAAGGATTGATTGAATGAACTACACTTGTATTATACCTTGGTCTGGCGGTGTTGAATCTACCGCTGTCGTATGTGATGCGTTAGACAAAGGCGAAGTCCCTTATCTTTTTCATTTGACCTTGAATGGGTATTGGAAACAACAAGTTAACGCTGTTAATAAGATGTCAGAAATTATAGGTGTTCCTGTCCACTTTGTTCATATAAACTATACAACTCCATATGCCGATTATCAAAGAACTTCAGAATGTTATGAATTTGGCACATCCCCTATGTTTATCAATTGGGCGAATACCGCTCAGTTAATACACTTTCAAAACCCTTGGATACCAAAGATTCTATACGGTTACAATTGTGGTATACGTCAAAGAGATGATGGTATGGGTGATGTTAAAACTCCTGCTGTACTAGAGGTATTTGATAGTATAGAACGTGCTGCTGAACTTAGTGGTAATCCAGTAAAAATGATAAGTTCACTAGAACGCTTGTGTAAGATAGAACAATATGATAGTATATGGGATGAACTAAAAGATCACGTAACATATTGTGTGAGTCCTACAGTTAACCATAAACCTTGCGGTGAATGTGTAAAATGTAGAGAGTTCCAAGAAATGTGTAAAAAAGATTAAAAAAAGTGTTGACTTTCGTTTTCAATACATGTATACTATCACAGTAAATTGAGTTAAGGAATTAAATTATGAATACAGTAAAATATGTTGTCGACGCAGTAATCGAGTCTAACGAAGGTCGCAAGGACTTTCAAGAATTACTAAGTAGAATTGAAGTAAACGGTCGTAACAAAGCGGTCGATCTTCGTAACGAAATCGATTACTTCTTCACTCGTTTGAAGAACCGTAATGATGTAAGTGTTTTCTTCTACAAAGAAGGTGATCAACCTAATCTTGAACTTAACAGAAAAATTGTGGTTAAATAATGCATATCATAAAAGTATCAGACGGTGTATATGAAGTACGCCGTCCCAAATATGACAGACCAATCTTTCGCGGTACTATGGCACAATGTGTAGAGTTTATGCGCGAGAACGATCCCAAGTATGCCTATGGAGAATATTATGAGTAACTATAACTTTGAACGAATGATTGATAAAATCGACAATATCATTAACTACGAAATCCAAGAACAGATTGAGTATATGGTCCAAGACGCATTTGGCGTAGCATCATTTGATGAACTTGATCGTGTTCAGATTCAAGAGTTGAAACTTAACATACAAGAGTTAGATTACGAATCGTTGACTTTGAACGCTATTCGTTATAACGTCGACCGTTGGGATGAAGAAAATGAACTTTCGGAGTAATCTATTAGTAGAACAACTTATTGAAGTGTCTAAGGAAGTCGAAGTTGGCGATCCAATTGATTGGGGTATGGTAAACATATCTGAAGAGGAAGCGTATCGACTTGTGGCAATGAGTGTACTCGAGATGGAAGACGACTCTTTTATCCTCGCTGCGACTATCACTAAACTACTCGTAGAGAATATGGTACTCAACGTTAAATTATTGGAGAAGTGAAAGACCGATAATCTCTAAATAATATTAGGGGTGGTCTTATGAAAACAATAATAAAAAGTTCTTTGTTGGGCGCTTTGTCTGCGTTACTGGTAATCTCAGTAGCAATGAAGGAAGTACGAGACGAAAGAGATAAGTTAACTAGAGAAGTTAACGAACTACAAATTAAACTTACAACAACCCAATACCAACTTAAATCTTTTTTATATTATTGTATTGATGGTGAAATCATGAAAGTTGGCCAAAAGTATTACAAGTGTTATAATATATCAGATATGTAACGTATAGATACTATTGTAAACTTAAATTAATGGATATAAAATGTTATGAGACTAGAAGTTTTTGAAATCATCGAAAAGTTCAAACAAGCAAAAAGTAAGAAATCACGTATTGAAGTACTACAGACATATAAAGACGTATGGGCGTTAAAAGACTTATTACGTGCGACTTTCGACGATTCCCTACAATTTAACCTACCTGAAGGTGCGCCACCTTACGAAGAGAATCGTCCAGAATCTACTCCGTCGTCCTTTCTAAAGAAACATAAAGAACTAGGTATCTACATTAAAGGTGGAACAGGCGAGCGTATGACTTCTGTACGACGCGAATCAAAATTCATTCAACTACTTGAATCAGTACATCCTCAAGACGCTAAGTTAATTATCGGTATGAAAGATAAAGACCTTGGTATTAAGTTCTTGACTAAGAAACTCGTTCAAGAAGCGTATCCAGATTTACTACTTAAATAATACTAGGAGGATCAATCCAATAAAAACTCTCTACAACTTGGCAACTAATTTCTTACAACAATAATTAAGGAGACTTTATGTCGAACATCCAAAGAGAACAATTAAGAAATCAAATAGACGCGCTCAGGCAACTTGCCGACGTGGTACAAGGTAATCGACGAACGATTAACTTTGCCAAACAGCGTAGTTTCTTAACCCAAACTATTCAGGAAGTTTCGAGATAAGGAGGTGATCCCATCTCTTCAAGAGTATTGTGATTCTCTTGTCGTAAGTGAAGTTTGTTATAACAGGGTTAACTGGATTGAGAATATATTATGCCGAATTATGAATTTAAAAATACAGAAACAGGTGAGGTCAAGGAAATATTCCTTAGAATCTCAGAGTTTGATAAATGGAAAGAGGACAATCCTAGCTGGGAACGTTACTATGGTACTGCTCCCAGCTTGGTGTCTGGTACTAAATCAACACTAACAATGGCTGGCAAAGATTGGCAAGAACATCTTGGCAATATCAAGAAAGGTGCTGGTAAAACTAACACTATTAAAACATAATGAGAATACGCGATGTCGAGAAAAAGTAATTCATTAGCAGGCAATCAACTTACATTAAATAAAATCGAACCGTTAACAGATAATCAGAAGTTAGTATTCGATAGTGAGAAGAACTTAGTCTTACACGGTATCGCTGGTACAGGTAAGACATTCGTAGCATCATACTTAGCATATCAAGACATTACGGATAAAGAATATTCTAAACTTGTTATTATCCGTTCCGCAGTACCTACACGAGACATCGGTTTCTTGCCTGGTACAGATAAAGAAAAATCAGCAGTCTATGAAGAACCATATAAAGACGTTGCCCGTGAGTTATTTCAACGTGGTGATGCGTATGAGATTCTAAAACAAAAGTTTATTGTAGAGTTTATGACAACCTCGTTCATCCGTGGTATTACTATAGACAATGCGGTAATCCTTATTGACGAATGTCAGAATATGACGTTCCATGAACTAGACTCGATTATTACTCGTGTTGGTCTTAATTGTCGTATTATGTTTTGTGGTGACTTTAGACAGGACGACTTTAGTGGCAAACGTGAGAATTCTGGTATGGTTGAGTTTATGAAGATACTAGAAAGAACAAACCGTTTTGACATGGTTGACTTCCAGATTGAAGACATCGTACGTTCGGACTTAGTGAAAGACTATATAATCGCAAAACATGAATTGGGTTATGATTAATGTATTCAACTAAAAACTTTACAGCAGAAGAGTTCGCTTGTCAACATACAGGCGAACATGGTATACAAAAACACGTTGTAGATAAAATCCAAGAACTACGCGACTTAGTAGGACGTCCGTTGGTTATTACTTCAGCGTACCGTAGTCCTTCGCATCCTATTGAAGCGAAGAAATCTACACCAGGAACACACGCACAAGGACTTGCGGTTGATATCAAGGTGTCAGGTGGATCTGAACGATATGAACTGATTCGTCTTGGTTTACAACTTGGTGCGACGGGTATTGGCGTCGACAAAACTTTTATACATTTAGACTGGCGTGAAAGTACACCAGTCGCTTGGGAATATTAATGAAAAATATTATAGTACAATATATGATTACCACGAATAGAGAAGAAGTAAATAGTCGTGGTGATATTGGTGAATGGAAACGAGCAGACTTATACCAAGAATGTGCTAAGATATCACGTACTTCATTTAAACAGTATGCTGATAAGATTGGAGCAGATCACCTATATTGGGATGAACGTGTAACAACTAAAGGTCACGGATGTAATACCTCATTACTACATGAATGTGCACGTGTGTGGTTAGATCCAATGTTCGACGAATATGACAATCTATTATTTGTTGATACTGATATTGTAGTGAACACAGAAGATAATATCTTTGATGTAATGGAATCTGGTGCTGAAGTATATGGTGTACTTGAGTCAGACTTTGTTACAGCAAGCGGTGGTGGTTATAACTCATGGGACTACAAAGACTCTACATATAGAGACTTCTGTAGTAAGTTTATGTTACATGGTTGCGATATTGTACCTGTATTACCACCTAATAGACCGAGTAAGATCTTTATCATGAATACAGGCGTTGTGTTGTGGTCAAAAGAAGCACGTCTACGCGCACGAGAGAAGTTCTTAGACTGGCAAGAATGGTGTTATGAAGGTAACTTCCATATGTCTGTTATGAACGATCAACCTTATATCTCAGCACAATTAATGACTCATGACTTTGATGTTGAGACAATTGATCAGACTTGGAACGATTCACCACACTACGCGTCAGAAGAAGAATTCCTAGAGAAAGCAAGGTTCTGTCACTACACAGGTGGTGAATGGAAACTTGACATGGTTAAACACTGGAACGATAAGAGATATAAAACTCAATGAACCTAGACCACTTGATGTGGGAAGAAAATGGATGGGGGTATTTAC
>Ga0209771_1000742_pt1 | contig 21621 bp, 19 predicted proteins | sample SaaInl59LU_5_DNA_FD_184639 | JGI IMG/M metagenome (GOLD analysis project Ga0209771, IMG submission 184639) | Marine microbial communities from expanding oxygen minimum zones in the Saanich Inlet - ESP_59LU_5_DNA (SPAdes) (version 2) | ecosystem: Environmental > Aquatic > Marine > Intertidal zone... | reverse complement strand
ATGCTCAAAAAGTAACAGAACATATTATTGATTGGTTAAAAGTGTATGCAGAGAATGCTGGGGTAAAAGGGTTTGTAATTGGGGTTTCTGGTGGAATCGATTCTGCGGTAACTTCCACCTTATGTGCAGCAACGGGTTTTCCTACATTATGTGTAGAAATGCCAATACACCAAGCACCAAACCAAGTAACGAGAGCTGAAGCACATATTGCGCAATTAAAAGAAAGATATGCAAATGTTTCTAGTGTTCGCGTAGATCTAACAAGCTCTTTTGATAATTTTATAAATGTGGTTCCGGAGGTTGCTTCTTCTGAACAAGTGGCACTTTCTTTAGCAAACACAAGAGCAAGATTGCGAATGACCACTTTGTATTATTTTGCGGGACTGCACAATTATCTGGTTGCTGGAACGGGAAATAAAGTTGAAGATTTTGGCGTTGGGTTTTATACCAAATATGGAGATGGTGGTGTTGATCTTAGTCCTATTGCCGATTTAATGAAATCTGAAGTATACAAAATCGCTGCTTTTTTAAAGGTCCCAACAGCCATTCAAGAGGCAGAACCTACCGACGGCCTGTTTGGAGACAGCAGAACCGACGAAGATCAAATAGGCGCTTCTTATGATGAATTGGAATGGGCTATGAACATGCAATATCTTGGAAAAACTGCGAATGATTTTACAGGAAGGAAACAGGAAGTTTTTAAAATATATACACGACTAAATAGTATCAATCAACATAAAATGAACCCAATTCCTGTTTGTGTGATTCCTAAAAGTTTACAATAATTGAGCGTTTTAAACCACTCTTGTCAATTTATTAAAAAGTTTCATTTTTAGATTATTATACCTTATAATTTCTTCTTTTTCTTCGTTAGAATAAATTCTATTTTCTGATGATTTCTCATTCACCAAAGTTTCGATCAAAACTCTTCTGATATTAAAAACAACATCATTTACTGCTTTTGGTAATTTTTCTATTTCAGATTTCACTTCAATACTTTTGCTCTCCCAGTTACTTAACTGCTGGGTAGGGTTTTCTTTTTCCATTAAAATAGAAGTTACAATGGAAGCGATTTCTGTATTCTTGTGGTTAATTAAACGGTCTATGTCTAATTTTTCTAGCTGATTTAATTGATGAATAATTTCATTATAAATCTCTTGAAATGTAGCGTTTGAGAACTCTATTTCGTCCTCATGCAAATGAACATAGATTTCTGAAGAAACAGTATTTTTATAAATTCTATTACTGTAAGTTTCTTTTCCGTCTTCGTTTACCTGAACCACTTCCTCTATAAAATCTACTTCATTATTTCCATAAAGCAACAAAATTCTTATGATTTCTTTTTCTAAAATAGACAACTGGTCTATTTTTTGAGTAGCCAGCATTCCTCCTTTTACTAGGCCCATTTGAGATTGCTCCTGCTGCTGGAAATATTCTGGTGGTGGTTGATTTGGAGCTACATTTGAATTGAAATTTGATTTCGTATTACTTTTAACCGCTTTTGCATTGCGATCTTTACTGAGCATTTGTGCTAATTCGCTGAATAAAACGCGCTCTGAAATGTCCATAATTCTGGCACATTCTTGCACATAAACTTCGCGTTGAATACCGTCAGGTATTTTAGAAATACTGAATACAATATCTCGAATTACGCCTGCTTTTTTAATGGGATCGTTTTTCGAATCTTTTAAAAGTAGAGAAACTTTAAAGTTAATAAAATCTTGTGCTGTGTCTTCTAAATAGGTTTTTAATTCGCTATTTGAATGTGATTTGGCAAAACTATCTGGATCTTCTCCATCTGGGAACTGCACTACCTTTACATTCATTCCCTGCTCTAAAATCAAATCAATTCCACGAAGAGAAGCACGTATCCCAGCGGCATCTCCGTCAAAAAGTACGGTAATATTTTTAGTCAATCGACTTACCAGTCGAATTTGATCTGCGGTTAAAGCAGTTCCTGAAGAAGCAACTACATTTTCCACTCCAGATTGGTTGAACGAAATTACATCGGTATAGCCTTCTACCAAAAAACAATTGTCTTGTTTGGCAATTTCTTTCTTTGCCTGATAAATTCCATATAAGATTTTACTCTTGTGGTAAATATCACTTTCTGGCGAGTTTAAGTATTTCGCTGCTTTTTTATCGCTTGTTAAAATTCGACCTCCAAAACCTAAAATCCGCCCAGACATAGAGTGTATCGGAAACATTACCCTACCTTTAAATCGATCAAATTGTTTGTTTTCTTTGACAATAGTCAAACCTGTTGCTGATAAATATTTAAGATCATATCCTTTGTCTAAAGCTGCTTTGGTAAAATTATCCCATTCGTCTTTACAGTATCCTAAGTCAAATTTTTTGATGGTTTCGTCTGTAAAACCTCGTTCTTTAAAGTAGGACAACCCGATTGCTTTTCCTTTAATGGTATTGAGCATAAGGTCATGAAAGTATTCTTTGGCAAAATTAGAAACCAGAAACATACTTTCTCGCTCATTCAATTGTGCTTTTTGTTCTTCGGATTGTTCGGTTTCTTCGATTTCTATATTGTACTTTCTTGCTAACCATTTTAGGGCTTCTGGATAGGAATAGTGTTCGTGTTCCATCAAAAAAGAAACTGCATTACCACCTTTTCCAGTTGAAAAATCTTTCCAGATTTGCTTCACTGGAGATACCATAAACGAGGGTGATTTTTCATCTGTAAAGGGACTTAAACCTTTAAAATTACTCCCTGCTTTTTTTAGTTGAACAAACTCACCAATAACCTCTTCTACTCTTGCAGATTCGAAAACACGGTCTATGGTACTTCTAGAAATCATGGATTATATTCTTTAATAGAGAAACAAAGATACCAATTTTGAACGTTGTTTTCTGTTTGGTTTTTTTTTGAAAATAAGAAAGACCTCACAGACTTTAAAAAAGCGATGAGGTCTTTATATAATAGCTGCTAATTAGGAGGCTGCTCTTAACTTTTTTAGGGTCGTATTTGTTAATTTAGAAGCTGCATATTGTTTGGTTACCTTCAATACTTTCTCTTCAGCACTTGGCAATTCAAACATCGCATCTGTAAAGATCGCTTCACATAAAGAACGTAAACCTCTTGCACCCAACTTATAGGCTACTGCATTTTCTACAATATAGTTTAAGGCATCTTCTTCAATGGTGAAATCAATAGCATCCATTGCAAAGAGCTTTGTGTATTGCTTAATAATGGAGTTTTTAGGCGTTGTTAGAATCGCTCTTAAAGTTATTGCATCCAAAGGGTTCATATAGCTTAATACTGGCAAACGTCCAATAATTTCAGGAATCAATCCAAAAGCTTTTAAATCGGAAGGGATGATGTATTGTAATAGGTTTTCTTCATCAATTTTATCATCGTCTAAAGAAGCACTAAAACCAACGGCTTGCCTGTTTAAACGCTTGCTAATAATTCTTTCAATTCCTGAAAAAGCACCTCCTGCAATAAATAAAATATCTTTGGTATCTACTTCGATAAACTTTTGCTCTGGGTGTTTTCTTCCGCCTTTTGGCGCAACATTTACAACAGTACCTTCTAATAATTTTAACAAGGCTTGCTGAACTCCTTCTCCAGAAACATCTCTGGTAATAGACGGATTATCGCCTTTTCTGGCTATTTTATCAATCTCATCAATAAAAACGATCCCTCTTTGTGCTTTTTCTAAATCGTAATCTGCTGCTTGTAAAAGTCTGCTCAATATACTTTCTACATCTTCACCAACATATCCTGCCTGCGTTAAAACGGTTGCGTCTACAATAGAAAAAGGGACGTTTAGCATTTTTGCAATCGTCCGAGCCACTAATGTTTTTCCAGTACCCGTTTCACCAACTAAAACAATATTTGATTTTTCGATTTCTACTTCGTCTTCATGATCTGTATCTGTGGTTTGTAATAATCTTTTGTAATGATTGTAAACTGCTACAGCCATCGCACGCTTCGTTTCATCTTGTCCAATAATGTATTGATCTAAAAACGTTTTAATTTCTACTGGTTTTTTTAGTAATAAATCTTTTGAAAGGCCTCCTGTATTTGTTTCAGATACTTCTTCTTCAACAATACCATGTGCTTGCTCAATACATTTATCACAGATATGCGCATCTACCCCTGCAATTAACAAGTCTGTTTCTGCTTTCTTGCGTCCGCAAAACGAACATTCTAAATTTTCTTCTTTCGACATTTGAATCGCTTTATGCTTTTGGCTTTAGGCTTTTTTACTTTCTTACTAAAACTTCATCAATCATACCGTACAGCTTTGCTTCGTCTGCCTTCATCCAATAATCTCTATCAGAATCTTGATGTACTTTTTCGATGGTTTGCCCCGAGTGGTTTGCAATAATTGCATACAACTCATTCTTTAGTTTTAAGATTTCTCGTGTGGTAATTTCGATGTCTGAAGCTTGACCTTGTGCTCCTCCTAGTGGTTGGTGAATCATTACGCGAGAGTGTGGCAATGCAGAACGTTTTCCTTTGGCACCGGCACACATTAAAACAGCACCCATAGAGGCTGCCATTCCTGTACAGATTGTTGCAACATCTGGTTTTATAAACTGCATGGTATCGTAAATACCCAAACCAGCATACACTCCTCCTCCTGGAGAGTTAATGTATATTGAAATATCTTTATTGGCATCTAAACTCTCTAAAAACAACAATTGTGCCTGTATAACATTGGCTACTTGATCATTAATTCCTGTTCCTAAGAAAATAATTCTATCCATCATTAAACGTGAAAAAACATCCATTTGGGTAATGTTCATCTGACGTTCTTCCATAATATATGGGGTAAGACTACTGGTTATTTTACCTAAATAGGTACTGTTTATTCCGTGGTGTTTTGTTGCGTATTTTTCGAACTCTTTTCCGTAATCCATTTCCATGATTATTTTATTATTTGAACTGTAAAGATAAGAACTATTCCGTTACTATTTTATGAGTGTACTAGATTAAAAAAACCCGAATTTAACAATTCAGGTTTTTAATTATTTATTTTTTAACTCAAGAATGAGTATAAAAACATACTATGACCACTATTTATAAACTTCTTTTACAAATTTCTCGTAAGAAAGCTCCTTCGATTTGAAACTCATGTTTTCTTTAAAGAACGTCAATAATTTTTGACTTATTAACTGTGCTTGTAATTTTTGAGCTTCTTCTTGATTTGATAAGATTCTTGTTGCAATATCATCCAGTTCTTTTTCTTCTGGATTCATATTCCCAAATTGTGCCATTTGTGTGCGGATAAATCCTTTTGCATAAGCAACCAATTCAGCATAATCTAATTTGATGTCGTTCTCTTTCATAATCTTTCCTTCGATTAATTGATAACGCAATGCTTTTTCAGATTTTTCATATTCTGCAGCGGCTTCTTCTGTTGACAATTGTTTTTCACCGGCTGTTGCCAACCATTTCTTTAAGAAATCTGCTGGTAAATCAAATTTTGTATTTTCAACCAAGTATTCTGTTACAGCGTTTAATAATTGTTGATCTCCTTGTTGGCTGAACTGCTTTTCTGCATCTTCTTTGATCTTCGCTCTTACCGCTGTTACAGTCGTTACGCTTCCATCAGGGAAAAGTTTGTTAAACAATTCTTGATCTAATTCTGCAAGCACTGTCTCTGTGGCTGCTTCTAAAGTAAAGGTTACATTAATATCTAAACCTACAACTTCATCTTGAGGAATGCCTAAAACCGACTCTAATTGATATTCATTTGTAAACAATCCTTTTGTTTTCAATTCGATAACAGCACCACTCTTAGCGCCAACAAACTTTTTCAAGTTTGCTTTGCCTTGAACATCTTTTAAAGAAAATGTTGCTTTTTTATCAATTTCTTTTTCTTGACTTACGAAAGTACCGGTAACATTAGAAGTTGCTGTAACCACCTCTGTTGGAGATTCTGTACCATAACGCGCTTGAATATTTTCAACTTCTTTGTCAATTAATTCGTCCGTTGCGATAATAGTATATTGTGTTACTTTTTTCTTTGCATTTAAATCTACATCAAATAGAGGCGCTAAACCTAATTCAAATTCGAAAGAAAAAATTTCTGCTTCCCAGTTAATATCTTCTTGCATTCTTGGAATTGGATTCCCTAAGATCTCTAACTTCTCATCTGTTAAATATTTATTGAGAGAAGTTTGTATAAGCTTGTTTACCTCATCGATCATGATCGATTTACCATATTGCTTTTTAATCATACCCATTGGCACATTTCCTTTTCTAAATCCAGGTATGTCGGCTTTTTTTCGGTAATCCTCTAATAATTTAGATACTTTTGCTTGGTAGTCCTCTGCAACAATATCAATTTTTACAACTGCATTTAACGCATCACTGTTTTGTTTTGTAATATTCATTTCTTTATTGGCTTCTGTTCATAAAAAATCGACTGCAAAATTACTCATTTTTATCAACTAGACAAAGGTTTAAAAGGTTCAATTACAATCACTTCTTTTAGAAGGCACTCACAAACGAAAGTAAAACACTTTTAAATCATCAAAAACATAATCGCCCAAAGAGGCTTTTTTTTAAAATAAGGGATCTAAATATGGGTCTTTTGTTATATGGAGATCGTTTTAGAAAAACTCGATTTCCCACTTATTCTCTTTTTTTAAAATAAAAAAGCTTTAAATAGGGGCTTTAAGGTTTTTTGACTTCCCACTTATTACTTTGCTCGTTATTTATTGTAGGATTTCATTTTACTTTGCAATAATATAACCTCATATTTTCATCAAAAAAAATGAAAAAAGTTATTCCTTTTATTGTGAGTTCTCTTTTTACGGTTTCCGTTGTTTTTGCGCAACAGACAACAGCAGCGAAAGCAGTCCTATTAAAGTCCACAATCACAAATGTAGGAGCAGTCACTTCATTGGTCATCGCTGAAGAAAAATATAAGGTAATACAAAGTATTGGACAGAATGGAATTGTTGGAAGAGTTGAGTTGAACAATAAAGATGTACAACAGGGATTCCTAACCAACACAAGATACTTCTCTGTAAGAAACAGTGACAATGTTAACTTTAAAGAAACCTTTCCAATTGTGATCTCTCCCAACCCTTTTGTTGATTATATCAAAATAGATTTTTCTATAAAGACGCAACATCCAATACACTTAAAGATTTATGACATCAATGGAAAAATTTACAAAAACGAAATGTTTGAAGCTACAAAAAGCATCACGGTACCAATGAAAAATGTAAGTATTGGGACCTATCTAGTAAAAATAGTGAGCGGTGAAAATAAATATGTTGAAAAAATATTTAAAGGACAATAATAGCATGCACAAAAAACAGTTTCAAAATACAGTTTTTCTTATTTTTCTTGTTTTGACAAGTTTAACGAGTGCACAACAAATCTATGTTGGAGTTGGACTTGGTCGAGCTACTTTTGAAGACTATGAAAACAGTGCTGGAGTAAATACGTTAAATGATGCCGGTTTCTCCAAACCTATAGAACCTCTAGTAGAAGGTGGTTTACGTCTTAACATTTACAAACAACGTTTAAAACTAGATATTGGAGTACAGTATTATAAACATCAAATAAACACTTCCTTCTATGCTGGAAATACAAGAATACCTACAACTTACAGTTTAGGCTATGTAGGACTTAAGTCAGGTTTTACATTTGTTTTTCTTCGTTGGAAAAAAGCAACAGTACAAGCCCACTTTCATGTTTCTAAAGATTTCCTCGTATTTGGGACCAATAGATACAAAGAAGTAGTAGTAGATGTTTATAAAGAGAGAACCCTAAATCGGAATTTACTGATTTTACATAGAGGGTTTGGGTTCGGGGAGTGGTGGTGGCGAAGGAGAAGAAGCGAATATTATTCAATATGGTGGGTACTTTGCAACAACGGATACCACTCCACACAAGATAACACTTTCAAATGCTAGCAAATTGGATATACAAAATGCCTCAATAGATTATCTGCCCAATGCGGTGGATCGCGAATTAGAATTTGATTTAGATAATGCTCCTGCAGGAGCAACTATTTTGATAAATCCTCGGCATCTATCAGGAGTTGTAAAATTAACGAGAATTAATAATGCTATTACTTTTAATGGCTATAGTGAATTTACAAAAGTTTCATCCACGCCATTTTTCATTACGCATTTAGGAGATAATAAATGGGTACTCTAAATGATAATGGTTCACTAACAAGGGATTGAAATAGTAGAAAAATTATGGCTAATGATTCATAGTGTTTGATAAAGTCAAAATAATTTTTTGCGATATTAAAACAAAACTCCATTATTTATCAACAGTACCCTCAGTAGCTTTGCGTTCAAGTTCTGCTTGAAATTCCTCCATGACGGGTTTCACTGTACTCTCTGGAATATCTGCAACCTTTATATACATAAGGCCATCTACCGCATTGTTAAATTTTGGATCTACATTAAACGCTACCAAACGGGCATTTTGTTTCACATATTTTTTTATTAAAACGGGGATTCTTAAAGCACCTGGTTCGATTTCATCTATAAATTTATCAAACTTTTGCATGTCCGCTTTCGTGGCGTCAAATACAAAATCTTTATCAGCGTCTTTCAACTTCACTTTATATTCTTTTTTTGGCTGAATATATTGTGCCACATAAGGGTCGTAATAATGCGATTTCATAAACTCAATCATCAATGATTTTGAAAAATCTGAAAATTGATTGCTAATTGAAACCCCTCCCATAAGGTATTTATATTCCGGATATCGCAGGGTTACATGCACAATTCCTTTCCATAAAAGAAACAATGGCATTGGTTTTTGTTGGTATGCTTGGATGATAAAAGCACGTCCCATTTCAATGGTATTGTCCATCATCTGGTGCAGTTCTGGTTCAATTCTAAATAAATTTTGAATGTAGAATCCCTTGATTCCGTGTTCTTTATAGATCTCTTTCCCCAACCCCATTCTATAGGCACCTACCAAACACTTTGCTGCTCGGTCCCAAAGAAATAAATGATAATAGTAGGTATCGTATTTATCTAAATCGATAGCTTTATTGGTGCCTTCTCCTACTGCTCGATAAGTAATTTCTCGTAAACGTCCAATTTCTTGCAAAAGACTGGGAATCTCTTTTGCTTTTGCAAAAAAGACCTCATAATTTTTACTTTCTAACAAGCGACCATCAGAAGCCCTAAGCACATTGACCTCTTTAATAAAAGAACTCGTACTCTCCTGAGTAATGATTTCTTTCGCGGGTTTTTGTATTTTAATTTTAGTTGAAGATAAAATCTTCATTTTTTCATGAAATGGGTTTGCTAGTAAGTAGGTCTTCTTCCTTATAAATTCTGAAAAAGCAGTAAGATCGGAGTATGCATCTTGATCTTTGGTCGTAATTGGCTTTCCAATTCGAACTTTTATCACCCTATTTTTCTGGGATAAAATCTCCGAGGGTAATTTTGCGGTTCTAAAGGTATCACTCATTTTAGATAAAAAATAAAATAGACGGCTATTCCTCGCATGAAAATAAATTGGAAGTATGGGAACATTGGCTTTTTTAATGAACCGCACTGCACCCTTTTCCCAAGGTTTATCCACCTTTAATTTTCCTTCTTTGCGTGTAGAAACCTCACCTGCTGGAAAAATCCCCAAAGGGTTTCCAGATTTCACGTGACGTAAAGCGGCTTTAATCCCGGGAACACTTGACTTTGCATCCTTTCTATTTTCAAAAGGATTTACAGGCATTACATAGGGTTGTAAAGGGGCAATTTTATGCAATAAAAAATTGGCGATAATTTTATAGTCTGCTCGCTTCTCTGTAAGTAACTTTAGCAATAAAACACCATCAACGCCTCCTAAAGGATGGTTGGAAATAGTAATGAAAGCGCCTTCTTTTGGAATTCTTTTGAGGTCTTCTTCTGGAATCTCAAATTCAACTTGACAATCTTTTAAAACAGCGTTTAAAAAATCCAAGTCCTTTTTGTGTTTATTTTGATTGTATATTTTATTGAGTTTTGAAATCCGTAATACACGAAGTACTACCCACCCAACAAAAGTGCCCAAAAAGCCTAAATTTTGGATACCAATTACTTTTGAAATTTCTTTTGAAGTTACTAATGCCATAGACTCGATCGAAACGTATTTTCTAAACCTGGTGAAAAATAAGACTATTTATTTTTTCTTTAAAACGATTTGAATGGTTTCTTTGTTCGTTTGCGATAATAACGTTTTCCCCAATTTAGTTATTGTATCTTTTGTTTTCGTATTAAAATGACGAATCGTATATACGTCTACATCTTTTTGATATTCAATTTTAAATTCGTTCTTTAATGCTGTGAAAAAAGCATCAAAATTGCCAAACTTATTGTCTATGCAAATAGAAAAACTAATTGCTGAATTTTGTATTAAATTCACTTTCAATTTATAATCATGTAGTTTTTTAAAGATATAACTCAGGTTATTTTCTACCATAAAAGAAAAATCGTTTGCAGATATGGATACAAATACCTGGTTTTTCTTCACAATAAAACAAGGAATGTAGGGCACCAGTGCTGCACCTTTAGAAACCTTTGTTCCCGGTGCTGTTGGATTTAAAAAAGATTTTACATACAATGGGATTTCTTTGTTCTGAAGAGGTTGTATTGTTTTTGGATGAATTACTGACGCACCATAAAAAGCCATTTCAATCGCTTCTTCGTATGAAATCTGCTCTAACAAGGTGGTTTCGTCGAAAACTCTTGGATCTGCATTGAGAACTCCCGCAACATCTTTCCAAATAGTAACACTTTCTGCATTTAAGCAATAGGCAAAAATTCCTGCAGTATAGTCAGAACCTTCCCTACCCAGGGTAGTGGTGTTTTCGGTATCATTTCCTGCCAAAAATCCTTGGGTAACATTTAGTTGATGCATCGCTACTTTTTTTGTAATTATTTGTTGAGTCAACGTCCAATTTACCTTTGCATCCCTATAATTGCTATCCGTTTTTATATAATTTCTAACATCCAACCAATTATTCTCTATTTGTGCCGTTTTTAGGTAAGCGCTTACTATTCTTGTTGACAACAGCTCCCCAAAACAAATAATTTGATCGTACACATAATTATATCTTTGCGATGTATTTCTATTCAGAAACCAGTCCAACTCTTCAAAAAGAGTGTCCACTTGCAGGTATATTTCATTCTCTTTCTCAAATAATTCATCCATCATGTTTCTATGAAAACTTTCTACCTGATTTCGCTTTGCTTGTAAAGCATCTTGCTTATAGAAATAAGCGTCTATTAGTGCTTCGAATGCATTGGTCATTTTACCCATAGCAGAGATAACTACCAGGGTGTTTTCACTACCGTGTTGTTGTACTACCTTTACAAGGTTTTTAACCCCTTCGGCATCTTTTATTGAAGCACCCCCAAATTTAAAAATTTTCATTACGAATTATTTTGCACAAATTTCTCTAAGTTTTCTTCTGACATCTGCACTACGGACCAATCACTTAAAATAGTGGCTCCAGTGCTTTCATAAAAATCAATCGCATTTGTATTCCAATCGATTACTTCCCATGAAACTCTTTTTACACCAAGTCCATGAGCATATTTTAAAACACTGGTATACAGCGCTTTTCCAATACCTAGTTTTCTTTTTTTCTCAGTAACAATTAAATCTTCCAAATGCACAATCGGTCCTTTCCAAGTAGAATATCGCATGTAAATAAATGCAATACCAATAATTGAGGAAGCTTCTTCTGCAACAAAAATCTTAAATTTTGGACGGTCAGAAAAACCATCTTTTTCGATATCGGCAACTGTTACTTCTACAGCGGTGGGTTCTTTCTCAAAAACAGCCAACTCAGTGATTAAATCTAAAACAGCAGATGCATCTTGTTTTTTCGCTTCTCTTATAATAAAACTCATGATTTGTTTTTTACAGAATCAAAGGTAAATGATTTAAAAAGAATCAAAAATTAATGCGGAATAATAACGAGAAAAAAAGTTTTGTCTAAAATTAAACCTAACTTCTAAAAAAGCTCGAAATCGTTATAGTAGTTTTAAAAAAAACAGCATCTTTGTAACCGTATAACGCATTATATCATGGCTAAAAAAAATCAAACTTTAGGAGAATTTATCATCGAAAACCAAAGTGATTTTCAATATTCTTCAGGAGAACTCTCAAGATTACTAAATTCAATCAGATTGGCTGCCAAAGTCGTAAACCATGAAGTGAACAAAGCAGGATTGGTAGATATTACCGGTGCTGCTGGCGATACAAATATACAAGGTGAAGACCAACAAAAATTAGATGTCTATGCCAATGATGTTTTTATACAAACCATGACAGATAGAAATATTGTTTGTGGAATTGCGAGTGAAGAAGAAGATGATTTCATTACAATTAATAGCCAAGACGAACTACATCAAAATAAATATGTTGTATTAATTGACCCTTTAGATGGTTCTTCTAATATTGATGTAAATGTTTCTGTGGGAACCATTTTTTCTATTTTCAGACGCATTACTCCAGTGGGTACCCCAGTAGCACTCAAAGATTTCTTACAAACAGGTGACAAACAAGTTGCCGCTGGATATGTTGTTTATGGAACTTCTACCATGTTGGTGTATACAACTGGAAAAGGAGTGAATGGATTTACATTAAATCCTGCCTTAGGGAGTTGGTATTTATCTCATCCTAACATGCAATTTCCTGTGGACGGACAAATTTACTCTGTAAATGAGGGAAACTATTTAGATTTTCCTGAAGGAATCAAAAAATACATTAAATATTGCCAATCAGAAGAAGAAGACAGACCCTATACCAGCAGATATATTGGCTCTTTGGTTTCTGACTTTCATAGAAATATGATAAAAGGAGGTATTTATATGTATCCAAAAAGCACAAAGAACCCAAAAGGAAAACTCCGTTTATTGTATGAATGTAGTCCAATGGCTTTTATAGCAGAGCAAGCAAATGGTGTTGCGTCTGACGGATATAAACGTATCATGGAAATAATGCCTACAGAACTTCACCAAAGAGTACCCTTTATTTGTGGGAGCAAAAATATGGTAGAAAAGGCTAAAGAATTTATGCTAAAATTCAAAGAATAAACATCTTCTATTTCACTATAAATTATCAAAAAGCAAACTTCTTGTAGGACTGTTTAATTATGGTTAGATTTACATGCACAAAATTATATTAACTCTTAAAACATAAAGAATGGCTTTTAAATTACCAGAATTAGGATACGCGTATGACGCATTAGAACCGAATATTGATGCAAGAACTATGGAAATTCACCATACAAAGCATCACAATGGATATACAACAAAATTAAACGGAGCATTAGAAGGAACAGCATTAGAAGGAAAACCTATTGAGGATATTCTAACTAATCTAGACATGAGCAATGGTGCTGTTAGGAATAACGGAGGTGGTTTCTACAATCACTCATTATTCTGGTCGGTAATGAATCCAAATGACAAGGGGACGCTATCTGGAGAATTAAAGGTTGCTATTGAAGCTGCTTTTGGTTCTGAAGAAGCTTTTATGGACGCTTTTTCTAAAGCTGCTGCAACTCAATTTGGTTCTGGATGGGCTTGGTTGTGTGTTCAGAAAGATGGAAAGGTTTCGGTTTGTTCGACTCCAAATCAAGACAATACTTTAATGCCTGGTGTAGGTTGTGGAGGAACACCAATTTTAGGATTGGATGTTTGGGAACACGCTTATTACCTTAACTACCAAAACAGAAGACCTGACTATATCAGTGCCTTTTTTAATGTAGTAAACTGGAATGAAGTAGCAAGACGTTTTGCAGCTGCAAAGTAATCTCTTGTTTTCTTATCGAAACTTAATAAAAAAAACCGAAGCAAATGCTTCGGTTTTTTTTAAAATTGTTTTAAAACTTGAATCCGCTCTTTAATCGGTGGATGCGTTGCAAACAAACCATTAAAAAAAGTAACCACAGATTTACTTTCTTTCTTTGTGGGATGCTCTATAAATAGCTGTGCTACATCGGCTCTTTTGACCGCTTCAATCCATGGATCTTCAGAAATTTTTCGTAAAGCGTTTGCCAAAGCCATCGGTTTTTTGGTCATTTGAGCTGCGCCTGCATCTGCTAAAAACTCTCGTTTTCGTGACAGAGAAAATCTAAAAAAGGAAGACAATAGAAGTCCGACAACACCTAAAAGTAAGATGACAAAAACAGCGCCTCCTTCTTTTTTACCTCGACTCCCTCCTCTTCCATAGAGCACTGACCTAAAGGCCAATTCGGTGACAAAAGCAAAAATACCTACAAAAATAATAGACACAATTAAAAGGCGTACATCTCGATTGACAATATGTGTGAGTTCATGTGCAATTACAGCTTCCAATTCATCGTCATCCAGTTTGTTTATAATCCCTCGAGACAATGTTACCGCAAATGTTTTATCGCTCAATCCGCTGGCATAAGCATTTAACGAATCATCTTCGATCACGAAAACCTGAGGCATCTTCATTCCTTGAGAAATACAAAGGTTTTCAACTAAATTATATACTCTTTTGTTCTCTTTCCGTGCCAAAGAATTCGCACCAGTTGCCTTTTGAATCATTGAGGAATGAGAAATCCATGCAATCAAAAACCAAATAACTACTCCGATTAAAACAAATGGAATCGTTGTTAAAAAGGAATTATTTATCGCTGAAAATGGAATTGCTGTTCCTTCATCTGTTAGATAATAAATAGAAATAAAGAAAAAGAGCCAAACCAACCCAAGTAGTAATAGTGGAAAAGCAAAAAGGAGTGCAATCGATTTGTAATTGTTTTTCCTTATTTGAGATTGTAATCCAACATATTTCATGGTTTAAAAACTAATTTTTGGCGCTTCGTCTAATTGCTTTCTTTGTGCAACACCTAAGTCAAACATTGGTTCTTTTTTGAAAGAAAACATACTCGCTATCATATTAGAAGGAAAGGTTTCTACGGCATTGTTATATTCTTTTGTAGAAGAATTAAAAAATCTTCTCACAGCAGATAATTTATTTTCAATATCAGAAATTTCTTCCTGAAACTGCATAAAATTGCTACTTGCCTTTAAATCTGGATAGGCTTCTACCGCAATATTCAGCCCACTTAAAGCAGAAGTTAATTGGTTTTCTGCTGCTATTTTCTCACTGATCGTCGATGCATTTATTGCCCCTGATCTTGCAGCGGTAACTTTGATCAAAACTTTTTCTTCATGCTTCATATATCCTTTAACAGTTTCTAATAACTGAGGAATTAAATCATGGCGTTGTTTTAGTTGCACATCGATATCTGCAAAAGCATTTTCTCTGTTGTTTCGCAACTTCACTAATCGGTTGTAATAGGAAACAAGAAGGAATAACAAGATAACAACGAATACTATGATACTAATAGTTGTTGACATAGAAATTTATTTTTTTAGTTCCTCAAAGATAACTGTTTCTTAAAAAGCAAACAAATAGAGTTAATAGGCTCTTTTATCATTGCCTTCATAGAAATTAATAAATGCCTGATTCACGACCCGATTTCCTCCTGGTGTTGGATAATTTCCTGTGAAATACCAATCTCCCAAATTGTCTGGACATGCCTTGTGAAGGTTCTCAACAGATTGATAAATAACTTCAATTTCTGCTTTGATGTCTTTGGTTTTCAACATTTCTGCAATTTTTACAGAAATTTCTGCTGATGTAAAAGGAGCATAAATTTCTTTCACATAATTAATGATTTCAGCATCTACTTTTCCATGTTGTGCTTTCGATTTTTTATAAACACCTTCTACAATACTATATTGATTGGTGTCTGTAAGTAATTCGATCGCAGCTTTAAACGCAATAAAAGCGTCAATTCTAGCCATATCTATTCCATAACAATCTGGATAACGAATTTGTGGTGCAGAAGAAACAACAATAATTTTCTTAGGGGCCAATCTGTCTAATATTTTGATAATGCTTTTCTTCAATGTAGTTCCGCGGACGATACTATCATCGATAATTACCAAATTGTCTGTTGGCTTTACTACCCCGTAAGTAACATCATATACATGTTCTATCAAATCATCTCTGCTGCTATCATCGGCAATGAAGGTTCTTAATTTCACATCTTTAATTGCGATCTTTTCAAAACGAGCTCTTTCTGATAAAATCTGCGTTACTTTTTCTGCAGATAAGGCTTTACCACCTGCTAAAATTTTTGCGGTTTTTTGTTGGTTTAATAAATCTTCTGCTGTTTCTGTCATTCCATAAAATGACGTTTCTGCAGTATTTGGAATGTATGAAAATACGGTGTTTGCAATATCTGAATCAATGGAGTTTAAAATTTGTGGAAATACTAATTTTCCTAAGTTTTTACGCTCTTCATAAATGCCTGCATCACTCCCTCTCGAAAAGTAAATCCGTTCAAAAGAACAGGACTTTTTCTCTTGTTGCTCTAGAACAGATTCAATGGAAGTTTTTCCGTTTTTCTTGATAATTAAAGCATGCCCTCTTTCTAATTCTTTAACCGCTTCAATCTTCACATTAAAAACCGTTTGTATCACGGGTCTTTCCGATGCAACAACTACAACCTCCTCATCTTCGTAAAAAAAAGTAGGTCGGATTCCATTGGGATCTCTTAAAACAAAAGCATCTCCATGCCCTACTAAACCTGCCATGGCATAACCACCATCCCAGTTTTTTGCAGATCTTTTTAAAACATTTTGTAAATCTAAATTTTCTTCAATAAAAGGGGAGGCATCTTTTTTACTAAAGCCTTGTTCTTTAGCTCTTGCGTACAAACTGGCAACCTCATCTTCTAAAAAGTGACCAATTTTCTCCATTACTGTTACCGTATCTGTAAACTCTTTTGGGTGTTGTCCCAACTCTACTAATTCTTCCAACAATTGTGTAGAATTGGTCATGTTGAAGTTTCCTGCAACAATTAAGTTTTGATGACGCCAATTGCTTTGACGCATAAAAGGATGCACACTCTCAATACTATTTTTACCAAAAGTACCATACCGAACATGTCCAAGAAACAAGTTTCCAATGTAGGGCATGTTTTCTTCTTGCCAGACAACATCGTCTTTTTTATCAGGATTTTGTTCAAAAACTCCGTTAAGGCGTTCGTTTATTTGTCCAAATATATCTTGAATCGGCTGCGATTTATTTGACCGAACTCTACTTACGTATCTTGTCCCAGGGGCGACATTAAATTTTACACTTGCAAAACCAGCACCATCTTGACCGCGATTGTGTTGTTTCTCCATTAATAAATACATTTTGTTGATTCCGTAAAAAGCGGAACCGTATTTATCTTTGTAAAATTGTAAAGGTTTCTTTAATCGAACAAGTGCAATTCCACATTCGTGTTTAATAGCGTCACTCATTAGTCATTTGGTTTTAGTTGTGTGTTGTTAATCTTATAATTGTAAAAAAAAATCCCCAGTCGAAACTGCGGATTAAAATTAAGCTAATTTTATATCAAATTGGGTTAAATCTTTAAAAGCTTGCAAACGTGTTTTAACTTCATCTGCAGTGAGGGTTTGCATTCGGTCTGTTCCAAACTTCTCTACACAGAAAGAAGCCAAGTTAGCTCCAAATATAATCGCATTTTTCATATTTTCGAAAGAAATGTCTGCTGTTTTTGCTAAATATCCACAAAAACCTCCTGCAAAAGTGTCTCCTGCTCCAGTTGGATCAAAAACTTCTGCCAATGGCAATGCTGGTGCATAAAACATTTTCTCCTCATGAAACAACAACGCACCATGCTCTCCTTTTTTAATTACCACATATTTTGGACCCATTGAATGAATTTTTTTGGCAGCATTTACTAAAGAATATTCTCCAGAAAGTTGTCTCGCTTCTTCATCGTTAATGGTAATAACATCTACTCTTTTTAAAACTGTATATAAATCTTCCAAAGCAATATCCATCCAAAAATTCATGGTATCTAAAACCACTAATTTTGGATTTTCTGTCATTTGGTCTAAAACAGAGGCTTGTGTAAGTGGGTGTAAATTTCCCAACATTACAATATCTGCATCTTTGAATTCCTCTGGAACAACGGGTGTAAATGTTTCAAGTACATTTAATTCTGTAATCAACGTATCTCGTGAGTTCATATCATTATGATATTTTCCACTCCAGAAAAAGGTCTTTCCATCTTCTACAACCTCTACACCATCGGTATTGACTCCTTTTGCTTTCATCATTTCTAAATATGATGCTGGAAAATCTCCACCAACTACAGAAACAACTCCAGTATTCACACCAAACTGGGTAGCTGACAGCCCAATATAGGCTCCAGAACCTCCTAAGATTTTATCTGTTTTTCCGAAAGGGGTCTCAATTGCGTCAAAAGCAACAGTTCCAACTACTAATAGTTTGCTCATTTCTTATATTTTATGCGTAATTTTGCAAGGTGCAAAGAACGCTTTTTTTAAAGCCGTAAAAATAAGTTTAAAAAATGACTATCAAAGAAATACAGGAAGAAATTATTGATGAGTTTTCTATGTTTGATGACTGGATGGATCGCTACCAATATTTGATTGATTTGGGAAAATCATTACCAATCATTGATACTCAATTCAAATTAGATGAAAATTTAATTAAAGGCTGCCAATCTAAAGTTTGGTTGTATTCTGAGTTGGAAAATAATAAAATAAAATACACCGCAGACAGTGATGCTATTTTAACCAAAGGGATTGCTGCCCTGTTAATTCGAGTATATTCTGGACAAAAACCTGCTGACATTTTGAGTGCAGAAACGAATTTTATAGACGCTATTGGTCTAAAAGAACATTTAAGCCCTACAAGAGCAAACGGTTTGGTTTCAATGATTAAACAGATAAAAATGTACGCAATTGCGCAACAAACAAAACTAGTAAATTAAGATTACACGAAATGACAGATAAAGAATTAGAAGAGATTGGAGACAAAATAGTTCGGGTTTTAAAGACCATTTATGATCCAGAAATCCCTGTAGATATTTATGAATTAGGTTTAATTTATGATGTTTTTGTATCGGAAGAAAACAATGCAAAAATATTGATGACCTTAACCTCTCCAAACTGTCCAGTTGCAGAAAGTTTACCGGTTGATATCGAAGAGAAAGTAAAATCAATCGCAGAAATCAATAGTTGTGAAGTAGAAATTACTTTTGATCCTACTTGGACTCAAGAAATGATGAGTGAAGAAGCAAAACTAGAATTGGGAATGTTATAAATGAGATTCGTTTTTGGCGAAACCAAATAAAAACTTCGTGAAGCTATTTTGAAAATCGGAGTACTATGTTAATTTTTGAAACCTAAAAAATGGAAAAAGAAATCATCAATCGTGTAGCAAATAGCAAACTAAAGACCTTTGATCTTGAGGAAATTTATCCTGAAGGGAAAAGGGTATTATTTGATATTAAAGATTGGTTGTTTGAAGAAATTATTTTAAAAGAAGTCGACTTTAGAGTTTCTGTTAAAAATCATGATTGGTCGCAATACAAAAACTCTTTTGTTGCCATACATTGCTCTGTAGACGCTATCATTCCATCTTGGGCTTTTATGCTGGTCGCTGCTGAAATAACACCGTTTGCAAGCAAGGTTGTTATTGGCGATTTAACCTTATTAGAAACTGTAATTTATCAAGAATTATTGGAATTTATCGATTTCAAACCTTTTGCAAATGTACCTGTTATTATAAAAGGCTGTGCCGAAAAACCAATTCCCAATAGTGCTTTTGCTTTTTTAATTAGCAGATTACAACCGATTGCAGCTTCTATTTTATTTGGAGAAGCCTGTTCTACGGTGCCACTTTACAAAGCAAAAAAATAATCTATTTATCGGAAGCTTTAAAATATTAATAAAACGATTTAACAAAGCCTTAAAAAAAAATTCAACCTTTCTTTCGTTTAAGAATAAGCCTACCTCCAACTTGAAACTTTGATCCAAAAAGCTCCATAAGGGATGTATTTCTTCAAAAAAAATATTAATTTGCAGAATATTCTTAAAAAAAATGAAAATGAAAAACTCACTATTCTCACTTCTATTTCTGGGCATTGGCTTTTTCGCACATGCGCAAACTGCTGAAGAACTCAAAAAAGAACAAGCACCTAAAAAGGCACAAATTGCAAAACTAAAAGGAGAAATTGCAGCCTTACAATCAAAAATTGATGCACTTCCTGGCTGGAGAATCGGCGCTTTCGGAACCATTGGCGGAAGTCTTTCGGGCTTCAACAATTGGTATTCGAGAACAGCACCCAATGCAAGTGCTGGAAATATTGGAATCACCATCAATGGATTTGCAAATCTAATTCAAGAAGATTTTTTTTGGAAAAATTCTGGAACCGTAAATTTAGGTTGGGTGCAATTAGACGATAAATCAATAAATGGAGATGAGGGGTTCGAAACCGCCACCGATGTTTTTACGATCTCTTCACTGTATGGAAAACGAATCAATAAAAAATGGGCAGCTTCTGCTTTGGTTGAATACAGAACTTCCTTAATTGATAATTTTAACGACCCCGGTTACTTAGATTTTGGAGGTGGTTTAACGTGGACACCTATTAGCAAATTGGTTGTTGTAATTCACCCAGGAAACTACAATTTTGTTTTTAGCAAAGGGGAAACTGTTTTTGAATCCTCTTTAGGGGCAAAAGTAGTTGCAGATTATACAACGAAAATTAAAAAGTTAAGTGTAAAATCAAATTTATCAGTATATCAAAGTTATAAAACTATGGACTTATCTAACTGGACTTTGACGAATTCCCTCGGGTACACGTTGTTTAAAGGAATTGGACTTGGGTTTGAACTTGGATTGCGTCAAAACAAGCAAGAGGCTTTAAACAACGCATTAATGACAGATACGACTGCAACTTTTAAAACAGTAGACAATAAATTACAATCCTACTGGCTATTGGGAATGAGTTATGCGTTCTAAAAATAAAAAAACCTCAAGTTGTATTCCTTGAGGTTTTTGAATTTATTTTTGATGATCACACAGTATATTCATCATATAAAAAATTGTTATACGGGAAACGCTCAACATGAATCCGTTTCACTTCGTCGTATGTTTTCTCTTTAAAGTCCTCTAAATTGTCTTTATTTAAGGCGGAAATAAAAATACTCGCTACATCATCATCATTCATCCATGTTTTTTGCCAATCTTCCAACGTAAAATGTGCTTTGGTTTTTTCTGTAATTAAATCATCTTCATCAATCGTTTGGTGGTTGTAAGCATCAATTTTATTAAACACCATTACCGTAGGTTTGTTGGCGCAATTGATGTCTGCTAAAACTGAATTTACGGAAGCTATATGATCTTCAAAATTTGGATGCGAAATATCTACAACATGCAATAACAAATCTGCCTCGCGTACCTCATCCAATGTCGATTTAAAAGATTCGACGAGCTGTGTTGGAAGTTTTCTAATAAATCCAACGGTGTCTGTCATCAAAAAGGGAATGTTCTTAATGACTACTTTTCGAACGGTTGTATCTAAGGTCGCAAAGAGTTTGTTTTCTGCAAAAACAGCACTTTTACTAATAACATTCATCAAGGTCGATTTTCCAACATTGGTATACCCTACCAAAGCAACACGCACCATCTTTCCACGATTTTTTCGCTGAACCGCCATTTGTTTGTCTATGGTAAGTAACTTCTTTTTAAGGAGGGCTATTTTATCTCGAATGATTCGCCTATCTGTTTCAATTTCTGTTTCACCA
>Ga0209771_1000722_pt1 | contig 21928 bp, 22 predicted proteins | sample SaaInl59LU_5_DNA_FD_184639 | JGI IMG/M metagenome (GOLD analysis project Ga0209771, IMG submission 184639) | Marine microbial communities from expanding oxygen minimum zones in the Saanich Inlet - ESP_59LU_5_DNA (SPAdes) (version 2) | ecosystem: Environmental > Aquatic > Marine > Intertidal zone... | reverse complement strand
ATCAACCCCTAAACTATCTGCCATTTCAGCGGCTTCTACCCACAAGGTTTCTTCTAAAACTGTTTCTGTTTCTGCAATTTCTGATATGAATAAATAAAATTTTGCATCGGGTGCAGTACCTACAAATTGGTTTTCTAAATAGCCTCCAATAGTAGATAAAACATTCGTACCATGATTGTGTCTTGTATAAAAATTTGCATTTCTGTCAGCAAAATTATAGCCTCCTAAAATTTGATTATTATCTCTTAATCGTTTAAAAGCAGCTAAGGTATTTACATTCGGGAAACCCGCATCTATCACTGCAATAATTTGGTTTTTACCTGTCAAACCTTCTGTATGTAAAAAATCTCCTTTTAACATTTTAATTTGACTCTCTGCTACACCATAATTAAAAGTTTCTTCGGTATTTTTAAATTTATTTAGGTGGTGTGCTTCGGTTTTTTGAAAAGTTCTTTTATTAGATGTATTTAAAGTTTTATCTGCAAAGTAAATACTTTCAACAAAAGTAAAATCTATTTTTAGGCTATTTATAGCTGTTTGTGTGCCTTGAATGTGTAATGCATTTAACCATTTAGATTTTCCTAAAACAGTAATTCCTAAAGAATTTTTAATGTTATTAATATAACTTTGATGAATTGGAACATCTGTTTCATCTATAGTAATATTTTGCTTTCCTCTTCTATCAATTGCTTTTTGAGTAAGCATTGTTAAAGGGTTTGCTATATAAGCCGCAGCGTTTGGTTTGTCTTTAAAAAATAACCAAGCGTCTTCTTGTTGTGCAAAAAAAGTTGTACTGTAAATAAAAATTAAAAAAAGTAGAAATTTTTTCATAGTTCTTTAAATGAAATATAAAAATACTACTTTAATTAAGGTAAAAAAAAAATTAAGAAATTACACCAGAGCCTAGTAATTCTTCGTGTTTGTACCAAGCCACAAATTGCCCTTCTTGTATGGCAGATTGTTTACTTTCAAACGCAACATACATACCTGTTGCAACTTTATATAAAGTTGCTTTTTCTAAAGATTGTCGGTAACGAATTCTGGCTTCAACTTGCAAGGTTTCTCCTTCTTCTAAAATAAGATCTTCACGAATCCAATGGATTTCTTCATTAGAAACAAACAAAACATTTTTATACAAACCAGCGTGGTTTTTACCTTCTCCAGTAAAAATAATATTGGTATCCACATTTGTATCAATTACATACAAAGCTTCTTTTGTACCACCAACATTTAAACCTTTACGTTGGCCTTTTGTAAAATAATGCGCACCATTATGTTTGCCTACAACTTTACCATCTTCTTTTTGATAGCTATATTTTGTAGCAAGATAATTTAATTCGGCTTCTTTATTTTCAAAATTTGGCATCGATTTTGTGTACTGATAAAAATCAGCAGGAATAGTTACAATTTCGCCATCTTTAGGCTGTAATTTTTGTTGTAAAAACTCTGGTAACCTAACTTTTCCTATAAAACATAAACCCTGAGAATCTTTCTTTTCTGCAGTAATTAAATCGGCTTTTTTAGCAATTTCTCTAACCTCTGGTTTTGTTAATTCACCAATTGGAAATAAAGCTTTTGCCAATTGTTCTTGAGATAATTGACATAAAAAATAAGATTGATCTTTGTTGTTATCTTTACCTGCTAATAATTTATAAACTGGTTTTCCGTTGATGATTTCTTCTCCTTTTCTACAATAATGACCAGTTGCCACATAATCTGCACCTAATTTTAAGGCGATGTCCATAAAAACATCAAACTTAATTTCTCTATTGCATAAAATATCTGGATTTGGTGTTCTTCCTTTTTCGTATTCTGCAAACATATAATCTACAATACGCGCTTTATACTGTTCACTTAAATCTACAACCTGAAAAGGAATACCTAATTTTTCGGCAACAATCATTGCATCATTACTATCTTCTAACCAAGGACATTCGTTAGAAATGGTTACAGAGTCATCATGCCAATTTTTCATAAAAAGGCCAATAACTTCAAAACCTTGTTCTTTTAATAAATGTGCTGTAACACTAGAATCTACTCCACCAGAAAGGCCTACAACTACTCGTTTCATTTTCTATTTTTGAAGGTGCAAAGATACGAATTAGAAATGGTTTATAAGGATTGAAAGAATTGATAATAGGATTGGTTTCTGTGATGTAATAGTTTCTAATATGAAAATTTTAAACAACTTTTTCTAACTTCTAACTTCTAACTTCCAACTAAAACCTAATGCTCTTTTTTTCTCTTATAAGTATTTTTCTTCTTTTTATCTTTTTCTGTGGCTATTTCCCCATCTAAATAATACTGCCACTTGCCTACTCTTTTACCATTTTTATAAATACCTGTTTCTTTTAAGTTGCCATTCAATTCAAAATATTTTGCCAACCCATTTGGTTTGCCATTCTTATAAGTAATTTCTTCTATTAAAACACCTTTACTTGAGTATTTACTAGATACACCCTCTAATAAGCCATTTTTATATTCTGCATATTCAGTTACTTGCCCATCTGGATAATACACCAATTGCTCTCCATGTAATTGACCTTTTTTGTTATAATTTTCTTTAGACATTAAAGTACCATCTGGATAAAAATATTTCCATTTTCCTACTCTTTGTCTTCCATACATAACTCCCTCTGTTTTTATTTGTCCTTTAAATGTATAAAACTGCACAAATAAAGAGTCAGAATCTTCGAAAAATGTTTTTATAATTACTGGGTTTTTAGTGGTGGTAATGTCATAAAATTTAAAAACACCAACTTCTTTACCATCTTTAAACTGACCCGTATAACGTATTCTTTTGTTTGGATAATACTTTTTCCAAACACCTGTTCTCTTTTTGTTTTTATCAAATTGATTTATTTTTTGAGCATTACAATCAATACTTGAAAAATAAAAAGTAAAAAAAGTAAAAATAAAAAGGAGTCTTTTTATATTTATCATTTCAAAATAATTTTTATACAAATATACATTAATAGTGTCCAAAACAAATCAATTGTATCTTTTAGAGCAGTTAAATAATTTAGAAACTGCTAAAAAAGAAAACAGACAAAGAATTGCAAATATTGTATTAGAGCAACCTTTTTTGTTTGAAGAATTGATAACTATTACATTTTGGATAGATAAAAAAATTTCTATAAAAGCTGCTTGGGTATTAGAATGGATTTGCACACACCAGAATCTAGATTTTATTTTACCTTATTTAAAGGAATTTACCAGCAAAATAAGCAGCTTAAAATTTGACAGCGCCATTAGACCTTGTGCAAAAATTTGCGAACATTTGGCAACTGCATATTATGCTAAATCAGTAAATAAAACAAAAGAAATCCTTACCTTAGTTCATATAGATGCCATTGTAGAAACGGGTTTTGATTGGTTAATTACACCACAAAAAATTGCAGTTAGGGCCTACACAATGAATACCTTATACTTATTTGGTTTAGAAAAAGAATGGATTCATCTAGAGTTAAAACACCTTATTGAAACCAAAATAATACACGAAAGTAAAGGCACAAAAGCTCGTGGAAAACATGTTGTAAAATTGATTGAAAAACATTTAAAAAGCTATTAATAAATGTGTTTTAATGCTTATTTTTGTTGCTTACAATACAACAAAAATGAACTTAACAAAACTAAATGCCATTTCTCCGATTGATGGACGTTACAGAGGTAAAATTGAATCACTTGCTAACTATTTTTCTGAGGAAGCTTTAATAAAATACCGGGTTCGTGTAGAAATAGAATACTTTATTGCCTTGTGCGAAATACCTTTACCACAATTAGAAGATTTTAATACTTCTCTTTTTGAAGATTTGCGTAAAATATATACAGATTTTTCTACTGAAGACGCTCAAAAAATTAAAGATATTGAGAAAATCACCAATCATGATGTAAAAGCTGTTGAGTATTTTATCAAAGAGAAATTTGATACCTTAAAATTACCAAAATATAAAGAGTTTATCCATTTTGGATTGACCTCTCAAGACATTAATAATACAGCAATTCCGCTTTCTATAAAAGAAGCTTTAAAGGATGTGTATATACCACAATATTTTGAAGTTTTAGGAAAGCTACAAGAATTGGTAATTGAATGGAAAGACATTTCTATGTTAGCAAGAACGCATGGTCAGCCAGCATCTCCAACAAGATTAGGTAAAGAGGTTGAAGTTTTTGTTGTGCGTTTAAAAGAACAATTTAATTTATTAAATAACATACCAAATGCTGCAAAATTTGGTGGTGCTACCGGTAATTACAACGCACATAAAGTTGCCTATCCAGCTATTAATTGGAAAGAATTTGGAAGTAAATTTGTACAAGAACAATTAGGTTTGCAACACTCTTTTCCAACAACTCAAATAGAACACTATGATCATATGGCTGCTTTATTTGACTGTTTAAAACGTATAAATACCATTATTATAGATTTAGATAGAGACTTCTGGACCTATGTTTCTATGGATTATTTTAAACAAAAAATTAAAAAAGGTGAAGTAGGTTCTTCTGCAATGCCACACAAAGTAAACCCAATAGATTTTGAAAATTCTGAAGGGAATTTAGGAATTGCCAATGCTATTTTTGAACATCTTTCTGCTAAATTACCAATTTCTAGGTTGCAAAGAGATTTAACAGACAGTACTGTTTTAAGAAATGTTGGTGTGCCATTTGGACATACTATTATTGGTTTTACATCAACCTTAAAAGGATTGAATAAGTTATTGTTAAACAAAGAAAAGTTTGAACAAGATTTAGAAAATAATTGGGCTGTTGTGGCAGAGGCTATTCAAACTATTTTAAGAAGAGAGGCATATCCAAACCCTTATGAAGCCTTGAAAGGTTTAACAAGAACGAATGAAAAAATCAATCAAAAATCGATTGCAAATTTTATTGATACTCTAGAAGTTTCATCAGAAATTAAAGAAGAATTAAAAGCAATTACTCCTGCTAATTACACAGGAATATAGTTTTAGTTGGAAGTTATAAGTGATTAAAAAATAAAGAATGATAAGTATCAAAAATATTTTTAAGAATTGGAATTGGGAGTTTAAAATTGGAATATTTTTAACTACTCTTAAAACTTTATGCTTCTTCCTTTTAACTTCATTTTTTTTATTTAGTGCCTGTTCATCAGAAAAAATAGATGCTAATAGATTTAGGGAAGGTGTTTTTGAAATACCTGCAGGAAATGGTTACAGCAAGACAGTTATTACCAGAGTTGATAGTTTGCAAATAGAAGAATATGAAAAAATTATTAGTATTTCTAATGATAGTGTAATTAGAGAAAAAAGAGTTAAAAGAATAGATACTTTATACATAAAATGGAAAAGTAACTTCTTTTATTCTTTAAAAATGAAATCTCCAAAAAAACAGTTAGATAAAGATGCTATTTATGTTCAAATAACGAAAGTTACAGATAGTTCTTATGATTTTTCTGCAAAAGTGGGCTTTAGTAATTTTAAAACAGATGGCACTCTTTATAAAATAAAGTAATATTTAACAAAAACACATACCTTAATTTTAAAACTTATTAGTAATTTTGTTTTTTTAGCAAAAGTTTATAATTAAACTAAAGACTATTAAAAAAACACACAAACATATAAGTCTTTTATTATTGGCATTTTTTATAATGCCTTTAATTGTAATGGCTTTACATGCCTTTAGCAATCATGAGCATGGTATTTGTATCTCTAAAGTAGAAACGCACATACATGAAAAAGACACAGACTGCAGTCTGCATTTAATTAAAGAATCTACCCCTTATTTAACTCAAAATACGTTTAAGGAAATCATTACTAGTAATGGTAATACCAAAGCCTTAACAACATATTCTTATTTAAAAAATCACTACAAATTATCGTTTTCTTTAAGAGGCCCCCCTCAAAATATTTAAATTAAGTATTTCTAATTTAAATTTCTGAAAACAAAAAATGATAAAATATTTTTTTTGTTTTGTTTTTATGTGTTGTTTTTTTACAATCGTAAATGCACAAAACTGTACATATACTTTTAAAGGTAAAGTAACCGATTTTCATGACAGTACACCAATTGCTGGTGCATCTTTACATATACTAAATTCAAATATTTACACAACATCTGATTTTGATGGTAAGTTTGAATTTAAAAATTTATGTGAAGGTAAAATTGTTGTGGAAATTAAACACATTTCTTGTGATACTAAGAGAGTAACCATAAATGTAAATAAAAACATATATAAAGAAATTTTATTAGAACATCATACAAATGAGTTGAACGAAATAATCGTAAAAACTAATTCTAAGACTGAAAAAACAAGTGTAGAGCAACTTGTAAAAAAAAATGTAATCAATAATTTTACAGATAAATCTTTAGGAGATGCTTTAAATACTATAAGTGGTGTATCTTCTTTAAATACTGGTAATACTATTGTTAAACCTATGATACATGGTTTGCATAGTAGTAGGCTTTTAATTATTAATAATAATGTTAGAATGTTTGACCAAGAATGGGGAGGTGAACATGCACCTAATATTGACATTAATTCTAGTGGAAGAATTGCTGTAATTAAAGGTGCCAATACATTAAAATATGGAAGCGATGCTATTGGTGGTTTAATTTTAATTAAACCCGAAAAGTATGCTATAAAAGACAGTATTTTTGGAAGTACAATAACCTCTTTTAATACAAATGGTTTGGGAGGAAATATAAATTCTGAAATTGTAAAAACTTATAAATCTGGTTATTATGCTAAAATGCAAGCCAACTATAAACAATTTGGAGATTTTAATGCCCCTAATTATAACTTAACAAATAGTGGCTTAAGAAATATAAACACTTCTTTTAGAACTGGATACAACAGTTACGAAAAAGGTTTTAGTGCCTACTATAGTTATGTAAATAATGAAATTGCCATTTTACAATCTTCACATATAGGTAATGTTAATGATTTGGTAAAAGCCATCAACAACAAAACACCTAGAGTTGTAGAAGACCTCTCTTACGATATTAATTTTCCGAAACAAAAAATTGTACATCATTTAGCCAAACTAGAAGCTTATAAACGTTTTAAAGATTTAGGTAAATTGTCAGTACAATATGATTTTCAAATTAATAGACGTAGAGAATTCGATTTAAGAAGAGGAGATTTAAAAAATACACCAGTTATAGATTTAAGATTATTTACGAACTCTATACAAACAGATTTAGAAATTAATTATTTAAAAGGTTTTAAAATTAATACAGGTCTTTTATTCAGGTATCAGCAAAATGATGCAGTTGCAGGCACAGGAACCAGCCCTTTGATACCAGATTATAATAAATATGATGCAGGTATTTATACAGTTGCAAATTACACTTTAAATGAAACAAGTGAAATTAGCGCTGGTATTAGATATGATTTTTCTAAAATTGATGCAAAAAAGCGATATAATCTATCAGATTGGAATGAAAAATATAACTATAATGAATTATTTCCAGAATTTGAAGTTTCTGTAAATAACACAAGAATTTTAATAAACCCAAAGTTTACATTTCATAACATTTCTGCCAGTTTAGGTTTTTCTAAATCTTTTTTAGATGATATTACTTTATTAGCCAACTATGGTTTGGCTTCTAGAGTACCAAATCCATCAGAATTATTTAGTGATGGTTTACATCATTCTGCAGCAAGAATAGAAACTGGTTTGCTAACTATCAATAAAGAAATTGCAAATAAATTTGTAGCTTCTCTAGAAAAATCTAATGCAAATTTTGGATTTACAATTAGTCCATACTACAAACATATAAATGGCTTTGTTCAGTTAATTCCAACAGGAATTACTACTACAATAAGAGGTGCATTTCCTGTTTGGGAGTATAATCAAATAAATGCACAAATATTTGGTTTGGATTTAGATGTAAATAAAAAAATTAGCAAATATTTTAATTATATAGGAAATTTAAGTTTATTAAAAGGCACAAATTTATCAGAAGAAATACCTTTGATACATATGCCTTCCATCAACTTTGCAAATACTATTTCTTATAAAAATGAAGATTTTAATCAATTAACAATTGGTTTAAACGAAAGAACTGTTTTGCAACAAAACCAATTTCCAGACTATAATTTTACCACTTTTAATGCAATATCTCAAGAAGATGTTTTTTTAGATATTAGTTCAACACCACCTACTTATACAGTATTTAATTTTAATTCTTCTATGATTTTTAAAGCTTTTAAAAAAGGGAGTTTAAAATTAGAATTTAATATTGATAATCTTTTTAATGTTTCTTACAGAGAAAACTTAAACAGATTAAGATATTTTGCTAATGAATTAGGTAGAAACTTTAACATTAAACTAAAAATTAATTATTAAACAAAACAAAATGAAAAATTTAAACACAATAAAATTATTAGCAGTACTTTTTATATCAACTATAACATTATCAAGCTGTTCAGACAGTCATGATGATGACGATCACGAACATGGAGAAGAACTAATTACAACAGTAACTTACACTTTAACAAATGGTAATGATGTAGTTACACTAACTTTTAAAGATTTAGATGGTGAAGGTGGTTTAGATGGTACAACTACTATTTCTGGTCCATTAAAAGCAAACACAACTTATACAGGTGCTGTTAGCTTTTTAAATGAAACAGAGTCTCCAGCAGAAAATATTACTGAAGAAGTTATGGCAGAAGGAGATGAACATGAGGTTTTCTATACAACTACAGTATCTAGTTTAACAATTTCTAAAACCGATGATGATAAAAATGGAGATCCTTTAGGTATTGAAACTAGCGTAACAACAAGTAATGCTGCTACAGGAACAATTACTATTGTATTGATACACGAACCTTTAAAACCCAATAATGGCAATTCTACTTCTGCAGGTGGTAGTACAGATGCAGAAGTAACATTTGCAGTTCAAATTACACAGTAATTAATAATTGTATATTAAAAAAAAGTGCTGAAGTTTTCAGCACTTTTTTTATTTTAAATAAATAATAAAACATACAACCATTATAAACAAAAACCAAAAAAGTTTTTATAATAACTGCCTTTGTTTTACTTTTGGCAATTATTACGTTTGCTGTTTTAGATCTTTTATTAAGTGATAAAAATGCTCGAATAAAAAAGCATTTTTATGTCTAAATTACCCAAGAAATATCAATTTATAGATTTGTCAGATTATGGCAGACCCATTGCAAGGGTTATTGCAAATTCATTAAAAACAACTTCTTTTACACCTGTACATGTCACTATTGCATTTGTAATCTCTGGTTTAACTGGTGTTTTTTGTATTACACAAGGGCATTATTGGACAGCTTCTTTCTTTTTAATTTTTAAATCTATTTTAGATGCTGCAGATGGTGAGTTGGCAAGAATAAAAAAAACACCTTCTTATACTGGTAGATTTCTAGATTCTGTTTCAGATATTATTTTAAATTTTATTATTTTTATTACTATTTGGCAATTAACAGCTGTAAATTTTTACTGGATGTTATTGGCTTTTTTCGGAATTCAATTACAAGGTACTTTATACAACTACTACTATGTAATTCTTAGAAATCGATTTTCTGGAGACACTACAAGTAGAATTTTTGAAGATACTACACCCATCGCTTTACCAGGAGAAAAGCAAAAAAACGTAAACATCCTTTTTTTTCTATACACCTTATTTTATGGTATTTTTGATAAAATAATTTATGCTTTAGATAAAAATGCATCCATAGGAAAACCATTTCCTAATTGGTTAATGACCTTAATTTCTACTTTTGGCTTAGGCTTTCAACTTTTGATTATTAGCCTTCTTTTAGTTTTCAATTTAAAGGAATTTATCATTCCGTTTTTTATTGGATATTCCGTTTTTATTTTTGTTTTTATCATTATTAGAAAAGTATTTTATTAACGTACATGTTTTGTACTCTTTAAAGTACTTAAAACAATAAAAGAAGCTAGAAAAAATAAAGCTAAAGAAAGTACACTCCACTGCATAGAATCTGTAAGATAAATTAAGAAACCAAATACAAAAGTTCCTAAAACAATGGCAATTTTCTCGGTTACATCATAAAAACTAAAATACGTTGCATGGTCTTTTGTTTCTGGTAATAGTTTAGAATATGTAGATCGAGTTAGAGATTGTATAGCACCTAAAACCATACCCAACAAACCACCTAAAGCATAAAAATACAAATCAACATTAGGTAGTTCTTTTTCTAACATAAACGCACTAAAACATACTAAAACCCAAATAAATAAAGTAATTTTTATGGCTTTAAAATTTCCATACTTTTTTGATACATTAGAAAATACATAAGCCCCTAAAATAGCTACAAATTGTATTAACAACACTGTAACTATTAAATTAATGGTACCTAAACCTAACTCTGAAGACCCAAAAATAGTGGCTAATAAAATAATGGTTTGTACGCCTACACTTAGTAAAAAAAATGCAATTAAAAAGTTTCTCAATGTTGGATAATTTTTAAGTTCTATCGAAACTTTTTTTAATTCTTTAAAACCTTTCCAAATAAAATATTTTTCGGGCTTTCGGTTAAACACATTATTGGGTAATTTTTTAAATGTTATTTGCGCAAAACCAATCCACCATAAACCAACCATTACAAAAGAAATTCTCATGGCTTTTAATGAAGCTGCATTTTTTACAGTTTCTAAAGCTGCTGCTATTTCTTTATCTGAACCATTGGCTGTAATATTTTCTGGTATACTTAAATCAAAACCAAAAAAAGAAGGTTGTAAAATCATACCTAAACTAATTAATAAAAGTATAATAGAACCAATATAACCATATATAAAACCTTTTGCACTTGCAGCATCTTGTTGCTCTGGGCTTGCTACTTCTGGTAAATAAGAGTTATAAAAAACAATACTAGACCAAAAACCAATACTTGCTAAAATTGTACAAAGTATTCCTATCCAAGTTGTGCTAACATCTTCAAAAAAATACATACTAATTACAGAAAAACCACCCAACCAACAAAAAAACTTCATAAACTTTAATTTATTACCTGTATAATCTGCAATGGCAGATAATATGGGAGAAATAAAAGCTACTATTAAAAATGAAAATGATAAAGAATAACTGTATAAAGTGTCAGGATAATCCCAATCCATCCAAAGAAAACGAACGGTTTTTCCTTTTGTAATAGCATCATAAAATAATGGAAAAACTGCAGTACTAATTACTAAAGAATATACTGAATTTGCCCAATCGTAAAATGCCCAAGCATTTATTAGTTTATTACTCCCTTTTTGTAGCATAAAATTATTTTAAATAAAAATACCGTTCATTTTATTTTGAACGGCACACAAGATAGTAAAAGTTTTACTACTTTTTATTTTAAGGTTGTAACGCCATTATATTTTGCAGCATACTTTTTTGCTGTTGGTAAATAAGTTCTTAAATCATTAATTCTAGATTCGTTTGATGGGTGCGTTCTTAAAATTGCAGGTTGAGAATTCTTATCTGAACTTTGACTCATTCTAACCCAAACCTCTGCTGCTTCGGTGCCATCATAACCTGCCATAATCATAAAGACCAAACCTAATCTGTCTGCCTCTTGCTCATGTACTCTACTAAATTTTAAGACTCCTAAACCAGAACCAACCCCAAAAGCAGCATTCCATATTTTTTGCGTTTTACTATCTTTTTCAGAGGTACCTAAAGCAACGGCCAAACCACCAATTTGCTGTAATTGCCCATGAGACATTCTTTCTTGTCCGTGTTTTGCAAAAGCATGCGCAACTTCATGCCCCATTACTGCTGCAACTCCATCTTCATTTGCACAAATTGGCATAATACCTGTATAAAAAACCACTTTTCCTCCTGGCATACACCAAGCATTTAAGGTTTTGTCCTCTACTAAGTTAAATTCCCATTTGTATGCATTTGCTTCAGATGTCATGTTGTTTGCTCTCATAAATCTATCTACAGCTGCAGAAATATTTTTACCAACATTTTTAATTTGGTTGGTCATTTCTTTATTAGTAGACAATTTATTTTCTTTTAAAAATCCTTTATATTGTGCAAAACTAACAGGTAAAACTTTTGAATCACTTACAAAATTTACTCTACTTCTGCCTGTAATTGGCACTTTACTGCATTCTGTAAATAAGACGATTGAAAGTAAAAAAATAGCATATTTTTTCATTTGTAATAACTTTATATTTCTTATTTATTCGATTAGCAATTTATAAATTTTATCTATATTATGAGTACTCATTACATTTTAAAATAACTTAATAGCATATTTTTAAAAATTTATTAAGTTTTCTTTAAGAATTTCGGTTTGTATATTTGTGTATGAAATTGATATAAATTTCGACTAAAATTAAAGTACAAAACATAAATAATAAAATAATATGAATAAAATAATTCCATTTTTGTCGGTCATTTTTTTAATGAGTTGCAATAGTAAAGCGCAAAATAAAAATGAAGAAAATAAAATATATACTATTGTTAAATCTGAAGAACAGTGGAAAAAAATATTGACAGACAAAGAATATTATATATTAAGAGAAGCTGGTACAGAAAGAGCATTTACAAGTCCATTAAATAACAATAAAAAAGAAGGCACTTATCTGTGTGCTGCGTGTAAAACACCTTTATACCAATCTAAACACAAATATGATTCAGGCTCTGGTTGGCCTTCTTTTGATAGAGCTATAAAAGGAAATGTAGAATTGGATGTAGATTATAAAATTGGTTATGCTAGGACAGAATTAAAATGCAATACTTGTGGCAGTCATTTAGGCCATTCATTTGATGATGGCCCACAAGAAACTACTGGAAAACGACATTGTATTAATGGTATTGCTTTAAATTTTACACCCAAAGAGAAGTAATTTAAAAAATAATTAAACTCTATTTAAGTACACATAATCATTTTTTTTAGCACTTTATTTCCAAAGAAAATATAGTCTAAAAAAGCTACTATAAGCCTTTTAAAATAGTGGTTATTTCTTATATTTGTGTTTCCTAAAAAAGACACAAATTATGTTTAATAATTTAAGCGATAAATTAGATAAAGCCCTACATACCCTAAAAGGGCATGGTAAAATTACAGAAGTTAATGTTGCAGAAACTTTAAAAGAAGTTAGAAGAGCGCTATTAGATGCCGATGTTAACTTTAAAATTGCTAAAGAATTTACTAAGAGAGTACAAACCAAAGCCATAGGACAAAATGTATTAACAACCATAAACCCTGGGCAATTAATGGTAAAGTTAGTTAAAGACGAACTTACTCAATTAATGGGTGGAGAAACTGTGGGTGTAAATTTAGGAGGTAGCCCTACTATAATTTTAATGTCTGGTTTACAAGGTTCTGGTAAAACAACTTTTTCTGGAAAATTAGCAAACTACCTTAAAGACAAAAAAAGTAAGCAAGTTTTATTGGTAGGTTGTGATGTATACAGACCAGCAGCTATCAATCAATTACAAGTTGTAGGAGAACAAATTGATGTAGAAGTTTATGCAGAAGTTGGCAATAACAATCCTGTAGAAATTTCTAAAAATGCGATTGCCTACGCTAAAGCAAACGGAAAAAATGTGGTAATTATAGATACTGCAGGTCGTTTAGCAGTAGATGAAGAAATGATGTCAGAAATTTCTAACATCCACAAAGCAATAGAACCACAAGAAACTTTGTTTGTGGTAGATTCTATGACAGGGCAAGATGCCGTAAATACAGCAAAAGCATTTAACGATATTTTAAATTTTGATGGTGTTGTACTAACAAAATTAGATGGTGATACACGAGGTGGAGCCGCACTTTCTATAAAATCTGTAGTTGATAAGCCAATTAAGTTTATTGGTACAGGAGAAAAAATGGATGCAATTGATGTATTTCATCCTGATAGAATGGCAGATCGTATTTTAGGTATGGGTGATGTGGTTTCTTTAGTAGAAAGAGCCCAAGACCAATATGATGAAGAAGAAGCTAGAAAACTGCAGAAAAAAATCGCAAAAAATCAATTTGGTTTCGATGATTTCTTAAATCAAATTCAGCAAATAAAAAAAATGGGAAGCATGAAAGACCTTATGGGTATGATTCCTGGTGCTGGCAAAGCTTTAAAAGACGTAGATATTGATGATGATGCTTTTAAAGGAATTGAAGCTATTATTCATTCTATGACACCTTCTGAAAGAAGCACTCCCTCTACCATAAACCCTAGCAGAAAGAAAAGAATTGCAAAAGGTTCTGGAACTTCTATCCAAGAAGTAAACCAATTAATGAAGCAATTTAACCAAATGAGTAAAATGATGAAAATGATGCAAGGTGGTGGTGGCAAAAAGATGATGCAGATGATGAAAGGAATGAAATAGTGAAGTGTGAAATAATAAAAAATAATAACAAATGTTATTTCGAAATGAGCTTTTTTTAAGTGATTTAGAAATCTCCAATTGTAACTTTGAAACCATAAAATGATTTTATTAGACGGAAAAAAAACAGCAGCAGATATTAAAGAAGAAATTTCTTTAGAAGTAGATTATTTAAAAAATAATCATAAAAAAGCACCACATTTAGCAGCCATTATTGTAGGGAATAATGGCGCAAGTATTACGTATGTAAATGCAAAAGTAAAAGCTTGTGAACGTGTTGGTTTCGAATCTACATTGATTCGTTTACCAGAAGATATTACCGAAGAAGCGTTACTAAATGAAATTGCTGTTTTAAATATAGATAATGATATTGATGGTTTTATCGTTCAGCTTCCACTACCAAAACATATAGATGAACAAAAAGTAATAATGGCTGTTGCCCCTGATAAGGATGTAGATGGATTTCATCCAACAAATGTTGGTAAAATGGCTTTAAACTTACCAACTTTTATTTCTGCAACACCTTTTGGCATTTTAGAATTGTTAGATAGATATGAAGTAGAAACTTCTGGCAAACACGTTGTTGTTTTGGGTAGAAGCCATATTGTGGGTAGCCCAATGAGTATTTTATTATCTCAAAAAAGAAAAGTAGGTAATGCTACTGTTACAATGTGCCATAGTAGAACAAAAAACTTAAAAGAAATTACTTTACAAGCAGATATAATTGTAGCTGCCATAGGAATACCAGAGTTTTTAAAAGCAGATATGGTTAAAGATAATGTAACTGTAATTGATGTTGGAATTACCAGAGTTGCAGATCCTTCTAAGAAAAATGGTTTTAGATTGGTAGGTGATGTTGCTTTTAAAGAAGTTGCAGAAAAATCTCAATATATTACTCCAGTACCTGGTGGCGTAGGCCCAATGACCATTGCAATGCTCTTAAAAAATACTTTATTAGCGTGCAAGAGAAAAAACGCACATGACTCAAAAGATTGTTAAAAATTATTTTTATTTATTAAAAATCATCCATTTTATAAATAAAACATAAATGGTAACAGCTCCAAAACATCAAATAAATAGAACAATATTTCTCTAAAAAAGAAAATTTTAATTAATAAAAAAAAACTTGTCTTATTATATTGGGTGCTATTTTAATTATTCATTCATAATATTTTAAAGCAACCTATAAAATAAGAGCTAAAAAGTATCATTATCAAAATTTTAATTTAAATGAATATAGCTTTTAAACCTTTAATATGATTATTTAATTTTATAGATTGCAAAAATTATTTTTATTAAAATGAATTTTTTCTTAGAAGAAAATAACCATTTTGTACCTTTCACAGGTCAACATTTGTGGGTAATCACTATTATTTTTTGTTTGAGTTTTTTATTGATTTACTTTACTAAAAAACAACCCAAAAAATTACAAAATAGAATTGGTAATGTATTTGCGTTTTCAATTTTTACAACTACTCTATTGGGTGTTATTTTAACTATGTATAGTGGTAATTTTAATTATAAAACAGATTTACCTCTACATTTGTGTAGTTTTTTAACTTTGGTAATCCCACTTTTATCTCTAACTAGAAAAAAATTTTATTACGAAATATTCTTTTTCTTAGTGATTGCTGGTACCCTACAATCTTTAATTACACCCGATGAATATAATTACTTAAATTTTAAATTTTTTAGGTATTGGTATATACATGCTGGCTTGGTAACTTTTATGTTTTTTGCAACTTTTATATACAAATTAAGACCTACTTTAAAAAGTGTGGGAAAAGCATTTTTAGCAATGCAAATTTATATGCTATTAATGTTTGTTGTAAATTACTTTTTAGGCTCTAATTATTTTTACACCAACAGAAAACCTAATGCCGCCACTTTATTAGATTTTTTTGGTGATTGGCCACAATACATTTTTGTGGTAGAATTAATTGTAATACCGTATTTTTTGTTGATTTATCTACCTTTTTATTTGACTAGAAAAAAAACTTAAGACTCTTCCCTATTTACTAAATCTATAGAAAAAGCAGGTAAACAAATGGCTAGATACTCGCATTCCTCTTTAAAGGGATTCGAATATTGCACTCTTGTGTTTTTATTGATTTTGATAGATTCTCCAGCATTTAAAACAACGGTTTCATCTTTAATGATAAATTGTTTTTTTCCTTTTATGATATAGGTATATTCATCAAAATGAGGTGTTTGAAAAGGCTCGCTCCAACCAGAAGGCACAACCATATGAGCAATACTTATTTGAGAATTACAATCTGTGGCATTACCAAAATGTTCTTCAATTAATTTGCCATCTGTTGTAGGTACTACAAATGGTGATTTTTGTATGGTGCAATTTTTTTTCATAACGGGTTGCATTTTGCGTAAGTGATTGAAGTGGCATCCTTTTTTTTATAAAATATAAAAGGTGTTAATTGTCTAAGAATTCATTATTTTTATAACAGAAAGCGAAACAAGTTCTGCATTAAAAAAAAAGATATAACGGAAAGCACGACCACACTTTTTTGTGTGGGTACGCCCTAATTAAACCAAACCACCAAAGATTTCATTTTTGCTAAATCTGGAATTTGCTCTAAACTTACTTTTTGAGTGCTAAAATCTCTTAAACCCAGCTCTTCTTTGTCTATAGCAACTGTTATGTTAAAATCGTTAATAAATAGTGTTGCAGTAGAAAACGTAGATTCTATTCTGTTGATATTATTATTGGTATTTATTTCTGCAAAGGTAGAATTGATATTGACTCCTGTTTCTGTTGCATATCTAGCATCGAAAACTTCGATACTTTTGATGGTAGAAAGAGAGTCTAATTGCTGTTTTGGTATAATGGTTAAGAGGTGCTTTCCTCCTTTTTCGAAAATTAAATATTCATCATCATATTGAAAATAATTGTCTCCTAAAGCGCCTTCGCTTAAGTTTTTTACAATAGAGTCATTTTCGAATATTTTATTTAAGTCAGATATTTTAGTTTTGGTTGATAAATGTCCTACTTTTCCTTTTTCGATTTTATATTTACCTCCATCTCCACAACTTGTTAATAAAACTGAAAACATTAATAATACAGCTACTACACAATTTTTTTTAATCATTTTGTTGAATTTACACATTTAATAACGTTATTTTTAGATTGATATTTTAATACTTTTTTTTAAAAGACCAAATGCTACTCTAATATATGTAGCACTAGTTACTACTTTTATAATTGTACTTTTAGTTGAGCCTATCTTAGAGATGCTGCTAATTTCCTTAGCTTATACGTTCTCTTTCTCTTTTTGTTTTCTAAACGCCTGCTCTTTAATTACCTTTTCCCAATATTTTTTAGCAACAAACAATAAGCCAAAACTTTCGCTTTTTTCTTTACCTAGTTGTTTGTGATGCATTTTATGCGCCCATTTAATAGCTTTAATATAAGTATTATTACTTCTGGAAAACCATTTAAAACGCTGATGAATAATAACATCATGCACCATGAAATAAGCAAAGCCATAAAGTGCAATACCAAAACCAATACCTGCAAGCCAAAACACTTTATCTTGCAAGCCAAACATAATACACAACCAACTTGGTATGGCAAAAATTAAAAAGAAAGCATCATTTTTTTCAAAAAAGTGAGCATTGGGTTTGTGGTGATCTTCATGTAAATACCACAAAAAACCGTGCATTACGTATTTGTGCATTGCCCAAGTAATGCCCTCCATTATGATGAAAGTTGTTAGGGTAATTGATAGGATAAAAAGAAAAATCATTTATAAAATAAACTAATGGTTATAAAAAATATAAGCTGAATCACATATAAATAAAAAGCGAATATATTCTTTTTATTAAAATTCAAATTTACAAATAAATACTGTAAAATTAAACTCCCAAAAAACCAACATACATAATTATAAATTGGAATTTCCCCAAGTGGATACCATTGCCAGAAATTTAATTTAATAGCAACAGGCTCTAAAAATAAGTCTAGAAACACTGCCGTAAAAGCTCCAATTATTGCCAATAAATGAAGTTCTATTTGACTAGAAACTTTAAAATTAAAGTTTGTTTTAAGCCAATTATAAGATTGAAATGTTAAACTTCCAACACAATACATCGTTATAAACCATAAATTGCCTAATAATATAGGGACACCAGATATTTTATACCCCATAACAATAGAATATTCATAATCTCCAAAAAGAAAACCTGTATTTACCCCAATAATTTCATAAATAAATCCTGCCAAAAAACAAACACTAAAAAAGAGCCAAAATGATTTATTAATCTTTTGTTGTGTGTAAAATAACAATAACATTGATATGATTAAATTCAAAGGAGTATTGTTAATAAAGAAATCATTATATTTAGTAAAAAGTAAGCCAATAATGGCACTTATATGAAATAATAAACTTATTCCTAATGCTAGTTTATACTTGTATTTGATTAAATTACTGAATATCATCTGCTACCAATTTTGCACTTTTAAAACATAAAGGAATTCCTCCTCCTGGATGAACACTCCCTCCACAGAAATATAAATTTTTATAATATTTACTTCTATTTTGTTGTCTAAAAAAAGCAGCCATTTTACTATTACTACTTGTACCGTATAAAGACCCCATAAAACTCGATGTTTTTTGTTGAATATTTAATGGAGAAAGTGTTTCCTCTACCACAATATGATCTTCAATATTTCTGTTTAACTGTTTATTTATTTGTTTAATAATAAACTTTTTTACTTTTTCTTTTTGTTCTTCCCAATTATGCTCGTTATGGGCAGGAGCATTTACCATTACAAACCAATTTTCACTTTTATTTGGAGCATGATTTTTGTTGTATTTAGAAGTTATATTTACATAAATGGTTGGCTCGTCAGGTAAAACTGATTCCTCAAATATTTGTTTAAACTCTTTTTGATAATCCTCACTAAAAAAGATATTATGCAAACCTAATTCTGAAAAAGTGGCATTAATACCCCAATAAAATATAAAAGCACTACTGCTACGTTCTTGCTTTAGTACTTTATTAGCAAAATTTTTATCCGTAAGTAAGTTTTTATAGGTATAATAAATGTCCATATTACTTACAACGATGTCTGCATGATATTTTTTTTCGTTTACTAAAACACCTGTTACTTTACCTTTTAGAGTTTCAATTTTTTCTACTTTACTATTTGTGTAAAACTTAACACCAACATCTTTTGCTAGCTGCACCAGAGCTTTGATAATACTTATCATTCCCCCATCTGGATAAAAAGTTCCTTGGCTTTGCTCTAAACTTGATATCATGCTTAACATTGCTGGTGCTTTGTAAGGATTACTACCATTATAGGTTGCATATCGATTGAAAAGCTGAATCATTTCTGGTGTTTTAAAACTTGATTCGTTGAAACTATTTAAGGACTTTGAGATGTAAGGTAACTTTACACTAAACAAAGCTTTGTAAGTTTCACTTTTAGTAATTAAACTTAAATCTAAAGGAAAATCTATGAAAAGTTCTCCTATATTTTGATAAGCTATTTTACTATTCTGAAGATACTTTTTAGTATTTTCTGCAGGTTCTCCGAAAACTTTTTCAGCTTCATCTGCAAATGCTTCCACACTTTTTTTTGCAATAATTTTTTTTCCATTCGAAAAAAAATAACGACAACTTTCATCTAAACCCCTGTATGCAAAGTAGCTAGATACATCTTTTTTGGCTAAACTAAAAAGTGCTTCTATATTTTCTGGTGCTGTAAAAAGAGAAGGTCCAGTATCAAAAGTAAAACCCTCTTTTTTTATTGAAGATAATTTTCCACCAAGGTAAGAATTTGCTTCAAAAACAGAAACGTTATAATCCTTTAAAGCTAATCGAATAGATGTGGCTAAACCAGCAATTCCACTACCAATAACAGCTACTTCCTTCATTTATTTATTTTTTCTGTAAAAATAAAAAACAAAAAAGTATTAAACATTATTTTTATGAATTATATGTAAATATTTAATCAAATATGAAAAGTAATTAATTTTTAAATAAAACAAAAAAAATATAATGGAAGTATAACGTAAGGTAAGTGTATTATTTTTCAATTTTTTGTTGAATGGTAAAACGTGTAAACATATCTTCACTATACCATTTTTGTTTTCTTGTTTTTTTGATAACCGCTTTGTGTTGTGGCATTTTATAGGCAAAATTTTTCATCATCTCTTTTGATTTCCAAACACTAAAAGTTGCTTGTTTTACCCAAGGAACCTCACCAACTCCATAAGAATTTATAAACCCATCTGCTGTAGACATTTGAGAGGCAATTGGAGCTACGTTTTTCCAAAAATAACGTAATTTATTTAAGCGAATTGTTGCTCTAGTTAGCACAGCTATTTCTCCTTCATAGTTAGAAGTTGCAGGTAAATTACCAAAGACCTTTTTTTTATCCCATAAACCATGACCTTCAATTGGTTTTAATATATAGATAGTTTGTTTTTTACAAAACAAATCAAACCATTTTAAAATAAAGCTCCCAAATTGAGTGTTTAAATTTAAATCACCTTCATAAGTTACTAAAATAGCCCATTGAGATAAATCTGGAATTTTATCAAATGTTCCATTTTTACCTGTACCCATTAATTTATAAAATTGTAGCTTTTTATTAAAAAATAATGGTATCCTAAAAATAGCCATTGATAAAAAACCAAAAATGGAAAAGACGGGGTAATATTTAACAATGATTAAACTAGTTTTCAAAATAATATCTTTTTTTGTATAAGAATAAGATCAAATATAACCAAAGTAATCAAGTTGAATCATTTTTGAATGTACTGTTTTTAATCTTATTTCAAATTATTAAATCCCCCAAATAAATAGCATCTAGAATTTTAAATCTAAAATTGAAAGTTTAGTCAATCCAATTTTTAAAATCTTTTACACGCTCTCTACTTACTATAATTTCTTGGTTATTATAAGTGTGTAAAATCAATTTTAACCGAGAATTTGAATACGCAATAATATCTTTTATTGCATTAATATGTACAATATACGTTCTGTTGACTCTAAAAAAATGCTCAGAATCTAACTGCTCTTGCCAATGCTCTAAAGAGTTGTCTAATAAATAGTTTCTGTTTTCTGAAGTATGTATATAAGTTGCTTTATTTTCGCTGTAAAAGCATTCAATTTCATCAATATTTATAATTTTGATGTGCTGCCCAATCTTTATAGAAATTCGTTTTTTAAACTTTCTATCTACAGGATTTATTAGTAATTTTTTAATATCATCTAAATTTACTTGTATTCCTGTATGTTGGGGTTGATTGGTTTTAAATTTATTTACGGCCATTTTTAATTCATCTTCATCTAAGGGTTTTAGCAGATAATCTATACTATTTAATTTAAAAGCTTTTAAGGCATATTCATCATAAGCAGTTGTAAAAATAATAGCAGATTTTACATCTATTTCTTCAAAAATTTCGAAAGACAAACCATCTGACAACTGGATATCTAAAAATATTAAATTTGGATGTGCATTATTTTGCAACCAGTTTAAAGATTCTTCTACAGAATGTAACATTTGTTGTACTTCTATATCTAGAGTTGCCAACATTCTATTTAGCCTTCTAGCTGCTGGTTTTTCGTCTTCTATAATTAATACATTCATTTATTT
>Ga0209771_1000712_pt1 | contig 22047 bp, 18 predicted proteins | sample SaaInl59LU_5_DNA_FD_184639 | JGI IMG/M metagenome (GOLD analysis project Ga0209771, IMG submission 184639) | Marine microbial communities from expanding oxygen minimum zones in the Saanich Inlet - ESP_59LU_5_DNA (SPAdes) (version 2) | ecosystem: Environmental > Aquatic > Marine > Intertidal zone... | reverse complement strand
GGGAGTTCGAATCTCTCCACCCGTGCAATCAACGTTTAACCAAGGGAATCCCATGGAATCAATTCGTCAATATCTCAAAGACTCCTATTCTGAGTTCATGCATCGCGTGACTTGGCCTACATGGATCAGCTTGCAAAAGAGCACCCTCGTGGTGATTGCGGGTTCGTTGGTTTTTGCTTTGGCCATTTTTGCCATGGACAAAGTGATTACCCAAGTGTTTGACTTCGTATACACCCTCTTTGCCTAAGACGATGAGTGTGAACGAAGGAATGAAATGGTATGTGGTTCGGGCTATTAGTGGCCAGGAGACGAAGACCAAGCATTACATTGAAACGGAGATGGCCCGTACGGGCATGTCTGACTTGTTGGGTCAAGTATTGATCCCAACAGAAAAAGTGTACCAAATCCGCAATGGAAAGAAGGTGCTTAAAGAGCGCAATTTCTTCCCAGGTTACATTATGGTGGAAGCCGTATTAACCGGTGAATTGGTCCACACCTTAAAAAATATTCCAGGTGTCATTGGTTTCCTCGGTGAAACCAAAGGCGGCGAACCCACTCCCTTGCGTCTCAGCGAAGTCAATCGCATGTTGGGTAAGGTGGACGAATTGGCGGAATCTGCAGAGCAGGTGACGATTCCTTTCGTCTTGGGCGAGTCAGTTAAAGTGATCGACGGACCTTTCCGCGATTTCGTTGGCTCCATTGAAAAGATTCACGAAGACAAGCGAAAGCTGGAGGTGATGGTCAAGATTTTTGGTCGCCGCACTCCGCTGGAGTTAAGCTTCATGCAAGTTGAAAAAGAAAGTTAAAACGGTGTGAGCTCCCGTCCGTTCCGAAGCAGAGCTTCCAACTGCGAACGAACACAACAAGCTGTCAAATAAAGCAAATACGAACAACAGAATATGGCGAAAGAAATCAGTGCGATGATCAAGCTGCAAGTTCGTGGTGGTGCCGCAAACCCATCTCCTCCCGTAGGTCCTGCCTTGGGTGCGAAGGGTGTCAACATCATGGAATTCTGCAAGCAGTTCAATGCACGTACGCAGGAAAAGCAAGGCAAGCTGTTGCCCGTAGTTATTACGGTGTATACAGACAAGTCTTTCGATTTCATCGTAAAGCAACCCCCAGTAGCTGTTCAATTATTGGAAGCGGCGAAGCTGAAAAGTGGATCTGGTGTGCCTAACCGCGAGAAAGTGGGCAAGGTAACCTGGGCTCAAGTTCAAGCCATCGCTGAAGATAAAATGGTAGACCTGAATTGCTTCACAATGGACTCAGCGATGTCAATGGTCGCGGGAACGGCTCGAAGCATGGGCCTCACCGTAACCGGAGCAAAACCGAGCAACAATTAATTCTCTGAATCATGGCAAAATTGACAAAAAAGCAAAAAGCCGCTGAGGAGAAACTTGTTCCCGGCAAATTGTACTCTTTAGACGAGGCATCTGCCTTGGTTAAAGAAGTAAGCACCACCAAATTCGATGGTTCAGTAGACCTCGCCGTACGTTTAGGAGTGGATCCCCGTAAAGCCAATCAAATGGTGCGCGGTGTGGTTAGTCTCCCCAATGGTACAGGTAAGTCTATCCGTGTTCTCGCCTTGGTTACTCCTGACAAGGAGGCTGAAGCCAAAGAAGCCGGAGCTGATTTCGTCGGAATGGATGAGTACTTGGATAAGATCAAGGGCGGATGGACGGATATCGATGTGATTATCACCGTTCCCGCAGCGATGGGCAAACTCGGTCCTTTGGGCCGTGTCCTAGGTCCACGTGGCTTGATGCCTAATCCCAAGTCAGGTACGGTCACCATGGATGTAGCCAAAGCGGTTGCAGAAGTGAAGGCTGGTAAAATTGACTTTAAGGTGGACCGTTATGGCATCGTACACGCCGGTATCGGCAAGGTGTCTTTCACGGCGGAGCAAATCAAGGAGAATGCGGACGAAGTCATTAAGACGTTGGTTCGTATGAAGCCTACCTCTGCCAAGGGTACCTATATCAAGAGCATCACATTGAGCCCTACGATGGGCCCTGGTGTTCCCGTTGAAGCGAAAAACGCCTAATGCGATAGTCCTATGACCCGCGAAGAAAAGAATCAACTGATCGAAGATCTCACTGCAGCACTAGAATCTACTGCTACAGTGTACATCACGGACATTGCCGGATTGGATGCAGAAAACACGAGCAACTTGCGTCGTGCCTGCCACAAAGCCGAAGTCAAAATGACCGTGGTCAAGAACGCCCTCTTGAAGAAGGCCATGGAGCGCTCCACCAAAGATTTTGGTGAACTCTCTGACGTCCTCAAGGGCAACTCAAGCATCATGCTTGCCGAGGCTGGAAATGCCCCTGCAAAATTGATCAAGGAATTCCGCAAGAAGAGCAAGAAGCCCATCTTGAAAGGAGCCTATGTGGAAGAAGCCATTTTCATTGGCGACAACCAGCTTGATGCATTGACTAGTTTGAAGTCGAAGAACGAATTGATCGGGGACGTTATCCTGTTGTTGCAGAGCCCAATCAAGAACGTTGTTTCTGGCCTTCAGGCTGGCAGTGGTCAAACCGTCGCCGGTTTGATCAAGGCGCTGGAAGAGCGCAATTCCTAACCCCGTACGCACTCACGCTTCCAAATACGTGCATTTTAATTAGAAATCTCAAACTCAACCAAAATGGCTGATATCAAATCCCTCGGAGACTCTTTGGTCAACTTGACCGTGAAAGAAGTTAATGAACTCGCAAACTACCTTAAAGAAGAATACGGCATCGAGCCTGCAGCTGCGGCTGTAGCTGTAGCTGCTGGACCTGCTGCTGGCGGCGAAGCTGCTGCAGAAGAGAAGTCTTCTTTCGACGTAATCCTTAAGAGCGCTGGCGCTTCTAAGTTGGCCGTCGTGAAGGTCGTTAAAGAATTGACTGGACTTGGCTTGAAAGAAGCTAAGGACGCCGTTGATGCTGCACCTGCTCCTATCAAGGAAGGCGTTAGCAAAGACGAAGCAGAAGCCCTCAAGAAGCAACTTGAAGAGGCTGGTGCTGAAGTAGAGCTCAAGTAAGAGCCCTGTCAACCACTCAGGTTTAGGCCCTTGAAACGCTGTTTCAAGGCCTAAACCTTTTCGTATTTCAAATAATATTCATCAATCTGTCGAGCTCCATGGCGCACGTTCAATCGCGAATCAATTTCTCCTCAACCTTCGCACAGGCGGATTGCCCGGATTTTCTTGATATCCAAATCAAGTCGTTCCGGGATTTTTTTCAGATCGATACCAAACCGGAAAATCGATTTAATGAAGGCTTGTTTAAAACCTTCAATGAAAACTTCCCCATTACGGATTCCCGCAACCAGTTTGTACTGGAATTCATTGACTACTTTGTCGATCCCCCCCGTTATAGCGAGATGGAATGCATCGAGCGCGGGCTTACTTACAGCGTTCCGCTCAAGGCACGCCTAAAACTCTATTGTACGGACCCGGAACACGAGGACTTTGAGACCATCGTCCAAGATGTGTACTTGGGAACTATTCCTTACATGACCCCACGCGGTACCTTCATTGTGAATGGTGCAGAACGCGTCATCGTATCCCAGCTTCACCGTTCGCCCGGTGTATTCTTTGGCCAGAGCTTCCACGCAAACGGCACGAAGTTGTACTCTGCCCGAGTGATCCCATTTAAGGGAAGCTGGATTGAATTTGCCACGGATATCAACAACGTGATGTATGCGTACATCGATCGGAAGAAGAAGTTGCCCGTGACAACCCTTTTCCGCGCCATTGGATATGAGCGCGACAAGGATATTTTGGAAATTTTCGATCTAGCCGAAGAAATCAAGGTTTCGAAGGCAGGTCTCAAGCGCACGGTGGGTCGCAAATTGGCTGCCCGTGTCTTGAAGAGCTGGATTGAGGATTTCGTAGATGAAGATACCGGAGAGGTAGTTTCTATCGAACGTAACGAAGTGATTTTGGACCGCGATACCATCCTCGAGAAGGAGCATGTGGACATGATCATGGAAGCGGAAGTAGCGACTATTCTTCTTCACAAAGAAGACATCATTGAGGGTGAATTCTCTATCATCTACAACACTTTACAGAAAGATCCTACGAACTCAGAAATTGAGGCCGTAGAGCATATCTATCGTCAATTGCGCAATGCTGAACCGCCGGATGAGGAGACCGCGCGTGGCATCATTGACAAGCTATTCTTCTCTGAGCAGCGCTATAGCTTAGGCGAAGTAGGCCGTTACCGCTTGAACAAGAAACTCAATCTCGAAATCGAGAAGGAGAAGCAAGTATTGACCAAGCAGGACATCATCTCGATCATTAAGTATTTGATTGAATTGATCAACTCCAAGGCGGAAATCGACGACATCGATCACTTGTCTAACCGTCGTGTTCGTACGGTAGGTGAGCAGATGGCGAATCAGTTCGGTGTCGGCTTGGCTCGTATGGCTCGTACCATCCGTGAGCGTATGAACGTGCGCGACAACGAGGTATTTACGCCGATCGACTTGATCAATGCCAAGACGTTGAGCTCGGTGATCAATTCGTTCTTCGGAACGAACCAGCTGAGCCAATTTATGGATCAGACGAACCCTCTGTCAGAAATCACGCACAAGCGCCGTCTGTCCGCCCTCGGACCCGGTGGTTTGAGCCGTGAACGCGCAGGATTTGAGGTTCGTGACGTACACTATACCCACTATGGTCGCCTTTGCCCGATCGAAACGCCTGAAGGACCAAACATTGGTTTGATTTCTTCCCTGTGTGTTTATGCAAAGGTGAATAGCATGGGATTCATTGAGACGCCTTACCGCGAGGTGGAGGATGGTCAAGTGAAATTGGGCACCACCCCGCTTTATCTGTCCGCTGAGGAGGAAGAAGCCAAGGTGATTGCGCAAGCAAACGCACCGTTAAACCAAAATGGAACGTTTGTCAACGACCGTATTAAAGCACGTGACGAAGGTGATTTCCCGGTAGTGGAGCCTTCGAAGGTGGATTTGATGGACGTTGCGCCAAACCAAATTGCTTCGATTTCCGCGTCGTTGATTCCTTTCTTGGAGCACGATGACGCGAACCGTGCTTTGATGGGATCAAACATGATGCGCCAGGCGGTGCCTTTGCTCCGTCCAGAGTCTCCCATTGTGGGAACAGGATTGGAGCGTCAGGTGGCCCACGATTCACGGGTATTGGTCAACGCGGAAGGACCTGGAACGGTTCGTTACGTAGATGCCAACGAAATTGTAATCGAGTACGACCGCACCGAAGATGAGGAACTCGTGAGCTTCGAGCCTGCGACCAAGTCCTATCCTTTGACGAAGTTCTTGAAGACCAACCAAAGCACGACCATCAACTTGAAACCCATCGTCACCGCTGGAGAGCGTGTGGATTTAGGTCAGGTGTTGTGTGAGGGTTATGCAACGCAAGGCGGGGAATTGGCTTTGGGCCGTAACCTGCTGGTTGCCTTCATGCCTTGGAAAGGATACAACTTTGAGGATGCCATCGTAATCAATGAGCGTGTGGTTCGTGAGGATATTTTCACCTCCATCCACATTGATGAGTATACCTTGGACGTGCGCGACACTAAGTTGGGCATGGAAGAATTGACTGCGGACATTCCGAACGTGAGCGAGGAAGCCACGAAAGATTTGGACGAAAACGGAATTATCCGCGTGGGTGCCGAAGTCAATCCAGGAGATATCCTGATTGGTAAGATCACACCGAAAGGCGAGAGCGATCCTTCTCCTGAAGAGAAGTTGTTGCGCGCCATCTTTGGTGACAAAGCCGGTGACGTGAAGGATGCCTCTTTGAAAGCATCTCCCTCACTCAGCGGGGTCGTGATTGACAAGAAACTCTTCAGCCGTAGCATGAAGGACAAGCGCCAGCGCGTTCGCGACAAGGAAGAGTTGGAGGTTTTGGAGTTGGAATTCACCACACAGTTGGAGGAAATTCGCAGCACCTTCATCGAGAAGTTGGCCAAACTTGTAAGCGGCAAGACCGCCCAAGGGGTGACAAACGACTTGAATGAAGAAGTCATTCCAAAAGGCACCAAGTTCACGTTGAAAGTGTTGAATGCCGTTGAGGACTACACGCACTTAACCGGTGGTACTTGGACGACCGACGATGAGAAGAATAAGCTCATCGACAATTTGTTGCACAACTATAAGATCAAGGTAAGTGATGTGGCTGGTGTGAACCGCCGCCGCAAGTTTACGATCAGCGTAGGGGACGAATTACCTGCTGGAATCGTGAAGATGGCCAAAGTCATTATCGCCAAGAAGCGCAAGTTGAAGGTGGGTGATAAGATGGCTGGACGTCACGGTAACAAGGGTATTGTCGCCAAAATCGTGCGTCAAGAAGACATGCCGTTCTTGGAGGATGGAACGCCTGTGGATATCGTTTTGAATCCGCTCGGTGTACCTTCTCGTATGAATATCGGTCAGATTTATGAGACCGTATTAGGATGGGCAGGCTTGAAGACGGGTCAGAAGTTTTCTACCCCAATTTTTGACGGTGCTACCTTGGATGAAATCACTCAACACACTGAATCTGCTGGTATTCCGATGTTCGGACACACCCAGTTGTTTGATGGTGGATCTGGTGAGGCTTTTGATCAAAAAGCCACGGTTGGTGTGATCTACATGTTGAAACTCGGCCACATGGTGGACGACAAGATGCACGCTCGTTCGATCGGACCATACTCGCTTATTACCCAGCAGCCGTTGGGTGGTAAGGCGCAGTTCGGTGGACAGCGTTTTGGTGAGATGGAAGTTTGGGCATTGGAGGCCTTTGGGGCATCCAACATCCTACGTGAAATCTTGACGGTGAAGTCGGATGACGTCGTTGGACGTGCGAAGACGTATGAGTCCATTGTGAAGGGCGACCGGATGCCTGAACCAGGTATTCCTGAATCCTTCAATGTCTTGCTCCATGAGTTGCAAGGCCTTGGCTTGAAAGTATCCTTAGACTAATCCGACCCTTCGGGAACCTCATTTAGAATACCATGCGAAAAATCGAACAGCAAACCTCCGGCAGCTTCAATTCCATTACGATTGGATTAGCGTCTCCAGAATTCCTTTTGGAGCGTTCCAGCGGGGAAGTATTGAAGCCCGAAACGATCAACTATCGCACCCACAAACCCGAGCGCGATGGCCTTTTCTGTGAGCGCATCTTCGGTCCTGTAAAGGATTTCGAATGTGCCTGTGGAAAGTACAAGCGCATCCGATACAAAGGGATTGTATGTGATCGTTGTGGAGTAGAAGTCACAGAGAAGAAAGTGCGTCGTGAGCGCATTGGCCACATCAATTTGGTGGTGCCTGTTGCACACATTTGGTACTTCCGCTCATTGCCCAACAAATTGGGTTACCTCCTCGGTATCCCAACGAAGAAGTTGGACATGATCATTTATTATGAGCGCTACATTGTTATTCAGACGGGTGAAGCCGTGGATAATGAGGGCAATCCATTTGAGCACATGCAGTTCTTGACGGAAGAGGAATACCTCGACGCCCAGGACCGTTTGCCTATGGAAAACCAGTACATGGATGACAACGATCCCAATAAATTCATCGCCAAAATGGGCGCTGAAGCCTTGTTGATGTTGCTCCAGCGTCTGGATTTGGATGCGATGTCCTATGATTTGCGCGACCGTGCGAACCGTGAGACTTCACAGCAGCGTAAGCAAGAAGCGTTGAAGCGTCTACAAGTGGTGGAAGCCATGCGTGATGCCAACGCGCGTTTGGAGAACAAGCCTGAGTGGATGATCATTAAGGTTGTTCCGGTCATTCCACCCGAATTGCGCCCCTTGGTGCCCTTGGACGGTGGTCGATTTGCCACGTCTGACTTGAATGATCTGTACCGTCGTGTGATCATCCGCAATAATCGTTTGAAGCGATTGTTAGAGATCAAGGCCCCTGAGGTGATTTTGCGCAACGAAAAGCGCATGTTGCAGGAGTCTGTAGACAGTTTGTTTGACAATACCCGCAAGGCCAGTGCGGTCAAGACGGAGAGCAATCGTCCTTTGAAGTCTTTGAGCGATAGCTTGAAAGGCAAGCAAGGTCGTTTCCGTCAAAACCTATTGGGTAAGCGTGTGGATTACTCTGCACGTTCGGTCATTGTCATCGGTCCTGATTTGAAGCTCCACGAGTGTGGTCTTCCGAAAGACATGGCGGCTGAACTGTACAAGCCATTTATCGTTCGCAAGTTGATTGAGCGTGGAATCGTGAAAACGGTAAAATCCGCGAAGAAAATCATCGACAAGCGCGAAGCGGTTGTTTGGGATATCCTTGAAAACGTGATGAAAGGCCATCCGGTCCTTCTGAACCGAGCTCCGACGCTCCACCGTTTGGGTATCCAATCCTTCCAGCCTAAAATGATTGAGGGCAAGGCGATCCAATTGCACCCGTTGACCTGTACCGCTTTCAACGCGGATTTTGACGGTGACCAGATGGCTGTTCACTTGCCTTTGGGACCTGCTGCCATCTTGGAAGCGCAAATCTTGATGTTGGCCTCGCACAACATTTTGAATCCTGCCAATGGTTCACCAATCACCGTTCCTTCTCAGGACATGGTCTTGGGTCTATACTACATGACCAAAGCTAAGCGCAACCTCCCTGGAGATGCGGTGAAGGGAGAGGGAATGACCTTCTACTCTGCGGAGGAAGTGAATATTGCCTACAACGAGAAGCGCGTAGACTTGAATGCAATTGTCAAAGTGCGTACTCTCGTAGACGGGGATCAAGGCGACTTGATTTACAAAGTAATCGAGACTTCGGTGGGACGTGTATTGTTCAACCAAGTGGTGCCTAAGGAAGTCGGCTTCATCAACGAATTGTTGACGAAGAAAGCGTTGCGTGACATCATTGCACGCATCTTGACGCGCACCGATGTGCCTCGCACGGCGAAGTTTTTGGATGACATGAAAGATCTTGGATACTCCAACGCATTCCGCGGTGGTTTGTCCTTCTCTTTGGGTGACATCCAGGTTCCTGAGATCAAGACCAGTTTGATTGATGATGCCAATACGGAAGTAGAAGGCATTCTCATGAACTACAACATGGGTCTGATCACAAACAATGAGCGTTACAACCAAGTCATTGACGTTTGGACGAATGCCAACGCGCGTTTGACTCAAGCGGCGATGAACCAATTGATTAATGACCGCCAAGGATTTAACCCCATCTACATGATGTTGGATTCTGGTGCACGTGGATCGAAAGAGCAGATTCGTCAGCTCTCTGGTATGCGTGGTCTGATGGCTAAGCCACAAAAATCAGGCTCTGCAGGTGGTGAGATTATCGAAAACCCGATTATCTCCAACTTTAAGGAGGGTCTTTCCATCTTGGAGTACTTCATTTCTACGCACGGTGCCCGTAAGGGTCTGGCGGATACGGCCTTGAAGACGGCAGATGCGGGTTACTTGACCCGTCGTTTGCACGATGTTGCTCAGGACGTGATTGTAAATGAAGACGATTGCGGAACGCTACGCGGCTTGGAGATCCAAGCACTTCGCAAGAATGAAGAAGTCGTTGAAACCTTGAAAGAGCGAATCGCCGGACGTGTTTCTTTGGCCAATGTCATTGATCCATTGACGGGTGAAGTGTACATTCAATCGGGCGAAATGATTTCTGACCTCATTGCAGAGAAAATTGATGCTAGCCCAATTGAAACCGTTGAGGTGCGTTCACCTTTGACTTGTGAGAGCAAGCGCGGAATCTGTGCTAAGTGTTACGGACGCAATTTGGCAACTGCCAAAGGGGTTCAAACGGGTGAAGCGGTTGGCGTAATTGCCGCCCAGTCCATCGGTGAGCCTGGAACGCAGTTGACCTTACGTACCTTCCACGTGGGTGGTACAGCGGGTAACGTATCCGAGATCAGCAGTTTGACGGCCAAATTTGACGGCATCCTTGAATTTGAGGAAGTTCGCACGGTTACGAGCGAAGTCAGCGGCAGTGAAAAGTCCGAAATTGTCATCGGCCGTACGGGTGAAATGCGCATTGTAGATGCCAAAACAGGCATTTCGATTATGACCGCGAATATTCCTTATGGTTCGACCTTGATGGTGAAGGGCGGATCGAAAGTGAAGAAGGGCGATGTCATTTGTACATGGGACCCATACAACGCGGTAATCATTTCTGAACACGCAGGTAAAATCGCGTACCAGGATATCGTCCAAGGCGTTACCTATAAGGTTGAAATTGACGAACAAACTGGTTTCCAAGACAAGGTAATTTCTGAAAGCCGCAACAAGAAGCTGGTTCCCATGCTTCAAGTGGTGGATAAGAAAGGCAACGAAATCAAGCATTACACCTTGCCAGTAAGCGCTCACCTTATGGTGGACGAAGGCGAAGAAATCAAGGCGGGTAAGGTTTTGGTTAAGATTCCTCGTAAAGGAGCGAAAGCAGGTGACATCACCGGTGGTCTTCCTCGTGTGACGGAATTGTTTGAGGCACGAAATCCATCGAATCCAGCCGTTGTTGCTGAGATCGACGGTACGGTTTCTTACGGTAAAATCAAGCGCGGTAACCGCGAAATCATGATCGAAAGCCGCACAGGAGAGCAACGTAAGTACTTGATCAATCTTTCCAAGCAAATCTTGGTTCAAGAGAATGACTTTGTACGTGCTGGTTCCCCATTGAGCGACGGAGCGATCACTCCTGCCGACATCTTGGCAATTCAAGGTCCTACGGCGGTTCAAGAATACCTCGTGAATGAAATTCAAGAAGTTTACCGACTCCAAGGGGTGAAAATCAACGACAAGCACTTCGAAGTGATTGTTCGTCAGATGATGCGCAAAGTGGAGATTGTAGACGGAGGCGATACCTCATTCCTTGAAGGACACCTTGAGCATACGATTGACTTTATCATTGAAAACGACCACGTATTCGACAAGAAGGTCGTGGAAGAAGCAGGTGATAGTGAGACTTTGAAGCCAGGTATGATGATTTCTTCACGCCGCTTGCGTGACGAGAATTCATTGTTGAAGCGGGCGGATAAGGCCTTGGTGCAAGCGCGTGATGCGCATCCTGCTACGGCTAAGTTGATTTTGCAAGGAATTACACGAGCTTCGTTGCAGACGAAGTCTTGGGTATCTGCAGCATCGTTCCAAGAGACAACCAAAGTATTGAACGAGGCCGCGATTGCTGCCAAAGTAGATACCTTGGATGGACTGAAGGAAAATGTCATTGTAGGTCACCGCATTCCTGCAGGTACCGGCCTCAAGCGCTACTACACTTCGGTAGTGGGCAGCAAGGACGAGTACGAGCAAATGATGGCGAGCAAAGCAGTCGACGTAGAATCTGCGGAATAAACCGGAACGCATGAGCACTGAAAATGAAAACCAATTGCAAATTGAACTTTCTCCAGAAATGGCGGAAGGGATTTATAGCAATCTGGCCGTCATCAATCACTCGCCATCAGAGTTTGTCTTGGACTTCATTCAATTGATGCCAGGACTGCCCAAAGCGCGTGTGAAGGCTCGTGTGATCTTGACTCCGCAGCATGCGAAGCGATTAATTCGCGCGATGGAAGAAAATGTGCAGCGATTTGAATCTGCGCATGGACCGATATCTGAAACGGAACAGCCTCATGTCCCCATTCAATTTGGTGGGCCGACAGGCCAAGCATAAATGGAAAAGCCGCCCCTTGGGGCGGCTTTTTTCTTGAAAAACCTTTTCTTTTTACTATCCTTACTTCTAAAGCTCAGAGAACGTCTAACGGGTTGCGAGCCTTGGATAGCGTCTATTTGTGGTCAAAGAAGCCATCGAGAATGAGGGCTATCCCGCGTACGGCGAAGGCCGCTGCAGAAAACATCATGAGGACGATAAAAGCCGTCCAACCCCAGGCACCTTCACGCAAGGCGGGCGCGCCCACCCAATAATAGAAGGCTGGTCCTGCAAATAAGAATGGGAATGCGATCGCGAGAAAGGTGAGTCCTTTCACGAGTTTTTCTTTGTTGGAGGAGGGTCTCATAAGAGCGGATGGATTACTTCTTGAATACGGTGGCACGCATGAGCCAATTCGTTGGGCTCGATACATAAAGGGGGAGCGAGTCGGAGCGATTTGTTTTCAAATAAAAACCAGTCGGTGAGGAGCCCTTTTTGAATTAATGCTTGCTGCACCGAAACAACCTGCTCAAATGAAGTGAGCGGTAAGGACAATAACAGGCCTTGCCCGGATAGTTCGCCTGTCATGGAAAGGCCGCTCAAGGATTCTCGGAGGAAATTTCCCTTCTCCCGAACATCATGGATCCATGATTCCCTACGAAGTACTTGAAATGCAGCGTGTCCCGCCGCACAACTCACGGGATGCCCTCCAAATGTGGTGAGGTGCCCCAGCATGGGGTTTTCGGCGAGACTTTGCATCTTCTCCTTAGAGGCGATGAAGGCGCCTAAGGGCATGCCCCCGCCAAGTGCTTTACCCAAGCAAAGGATATCGGGGACAAGGCCCACGCCCTGATGGGCAAAGAGATGACCACAACGACCAAATCCGGTTTGAATTTCATCCACAATGAGTAGGATGTCCAAAGCGCGACAGCGCGCTTGCAATGCCGTCAGAAATGCAGGAGGGGTAACTTTATATCCGGACTCAGCTTGCACAACCTCCACGATAACGGCAGCTGTCCGATGGCTTAGCTGATCAAGGGCAGCCTCATCCGCCCAAGGCAGAATCCGGTGGTCCGGTAGCAGTGGTCGGTAGGCGCGCTTAAAAGTTTCATCCCCCATTGCAGACAAGGCGCCTTGGGTAGACCCATGGTAGCTCCCTTGAAAAGAGCAAATTTCTGTTCGCCCTGTCCAGCGTTTGGCCAATTTCATCGCACCTTCAATGGCTTCTGCGCCTGAATTTCCCCAATAAACACAATCTAAGGAAGGGTCTAGCTGGGAACATAGGTCGCGGGCATAAGCGACTTGAGGTTGTTGGACATATTCTCCGTAGACCATGAGGTGCATATAGCGCTCTGCTTGGTCTTTTACGGCCCGGACCACCTCAGGATGGCTATGGCCGATATTGGAAACGCCAATTCCCGATATAAAGTCCATGTACGACGTGCCATCTGGGGCATAGAGGTAGATGCCTTCAGCTCGGTTGAATTCCAAAGCGAGGGGTGACGTAGTCGTTGGGGCTAAATGACGAAGAAATAATTGGCGCAAGTCCATGGGTCAAAGGTAGCAAAGCCCCAAGGGAGATGATACCTTGACGCCTGTTCAGGTTGGCCCCGAATATGAGATGGGTTGTGCTAGAAGAGCATTCCACTCGGCGGGGGAGGCCCTGCCGGGCGACGCCCTCCTGGAGGCGGTCCATTAGGCCGGCTATTTTGTGGTCCCCCATTCGGTCTAGATTCCCGAAGTCGGTCATTCAATCGACGTTGAAACTCCCACTCTGCATGGTAGTATGCCAAAACTTTGTGCGCTGGTAGGACAGCCAAAAACTTCTTCTGGTATTTTTTGCGAATAGCTTCGCGTTTTTCAGCTATCTCTTCCACGGCTTTGAGGATGGATAAGGCCTCTTCATCTGTCCAACGTGCGGGCTTTGATGGATCTTTTCGGATTTTGACCATGGGGTCTTTATCGATGGCGCGGAGTTCCGCATGAAAGGCTTCATACAAAGGCCAAAATACTTTTGCTTCTTCGGAGCTAAGCTCGGCCTCTTTGGTGATGAAGGCGATTTTCGCAGCCTCAATCCGATCTCGTTTGGATGCTTCGGATTCTCTATTTCTAGAATGTTCTTGGGCCCATCCATGCGGGGTTAATGTGAGCAGAAAGGCGAGGCTGTAGAGGAAATGTTTCATATTAAATATTTAAATCATTGATAAATTCTTCAATGGAGGCATTGTCCAATAGTTGACTGGCATCCTCCAGAGTCAACTCAACTACACCGGATTGGTAGGCATCCCATGCGAGATCTTCCGTGATTTCGACTTCATGATTCGGCGCTTTCGTCAGACCGTTGAATATAAAAACTCCCAAGACAAGGGCCGCCGCGATGGAGCCAGCCCAATAGTATATCGACCGAAGGAAGGTGGGTCGGGCTTTGGTTGTCTCTTTAGCCGTTAACATATGCTTCACCAGATCTTGGTGGGCCTTGTCGGGGATTTGAATGCCGTCTTTAGAATTCATCTTATTCATTAGATTCAAAAGTGTATTCGGAGTTTAATCGGCTCATTTCTAATTTTATTCGTTCCACCGCATGGTGATAATTTGCCTTGAGGCCACCGACGCTCGTGCCGAGGATTTCTGAGATTTCGGTATACGGTTTTTCATCAAAATAACGCAATTGAAAAGTGAGCCGCTGTTTTTCTGGCAGCATTGAAAGGGCTTGGTAGAGTGCCTTGAGAATTTCATCCGCTTCAAAATAAGGGCTGTCGGGCTGGCCTATTTGAAGGTCTTCCAATGCTACATGTTGGCGATTTGATTTTCGTAAAGAGGCTAATGCTTCATTGACCACGATACGGTAGGCCCATGTGCTGAATTTGCTCCTGCCTTGAAATGCGGGTAAGCCTTTCCAAATTTTAATGGATGCTTCTTGAACAACGTCTTGAGCCTGTGCATGGTCCAAAACAATGCGCACGGCGGTCCGATAGAAATCTGAAGCGTGTTGCGTGGCAAGCAATGAAAAAGCCTGGTCATAGGCTTTCGCTGACCAGGCTTCGTGAATAGCTATTTCGTGGGTCTCGGGCATCATGGTTTAGATGGTTCCGAGCGCGAATGGTTTAACGATTCATGACGCGTTTTACCGCCGCCACAATATTTGCGGCATCCAAACCGTATTTCGTCAATAGTTGGGCTGGTGTGCCGCTCTCTCCAAAGCTGTCGTTTACCGCGACCATTTCTATCGGGCTTGGGAGGTGCATGCCTAAGGCCTGAGCAATAGAATCACCTAATCCGCCATGGCGTTGATGCTCTTCAGCTGTGACGACCCGTCCGGTTTTACCTACAGAAGCCAATAGACTTTCGAGGTCAAGTGGCTTGATGGTGGCGAAGTTGATCACTTCGGCATGGATTCCTTCAGCTTCAAGGGCGTTAGCTGCTTCTAGGGCTTCCCAAACTAGATGGCCATTCGCGCAAATCGTCACATCATTTCCTTGGGTGAGGATATCCGCTTTGCCAATGACAAAAGGTGCATTGGATGGCGTGAAGTTGGGCACTTTTGGTCGGCCAAAACGCAAGTACACTGGGCCATCATGTTCTGCAATGGCGATCGTCGCTGCCTTGGTTTGATTATAGTCACAGGGAGAAATAACCGTCATGCCAGGAAGCATTTTCATCAAACCGATGTCTTCGAGAATCTGGTGTGTAGCGCCATCTTCACCGAGAGTCAATCCTGCGTGTGAAGCACATATTTTTACATTCTTACCCGAGTAGGCAACGCTTTGACGAATTTGATCATAGACGCGCCCAGTGGAGAAATTAGCAAAGGTTCCCGTAAAGGGAATTTTCCCTCCAATGGTTAGGCCGGCAGCCATGCCAATCATGTGGGCTTCGGCAATGCCTGTTTGGAAAAAGCGGTCTGGGAATTCAGCGGCGAAAGCATCCATTTTTAAGGAGCCTGTTAGGTCCGCGCACAAGGCGACCACATTGGGATTACTTTGGCCTAGTTCGAGCAATCCAGCGCCAAAACCGGAGCGGGTGTCTTTACTTCCTGAGTCTGTGTACGGGTGCATGGGATAGAATTAAGGGATGCGCACCAAGGTGGAACTCCCTGGTGAAACGGTGAAACTGTGGGTTTTGGAATAGGTGGTTTGCTGAGCGCTGCGGGGACGAAAAATCACCTTGTAGCTGCCCGGCTGAAGGGAAAATTGTTGGCGCGTTTGGAATTCATCCAAATGGGTCACCCAAATCCAATCGGATCCGTCCATGGCAAAAATGGCACCGAATCCGGGGGATTTTAATTGGATCATGACCTCGCCGGCCGGGGGGATTGTGATTTCTTGGGTCCCGCCTTTTTTAAGGTTGATCACTTGGTGAATTCGTGGCAAGGTCAATATGTCGAGCACATAGGTGCCAGCGATATAGGAAACCGTACTGTTAAAGGCCTGAACATGGAGTATTTCTTCGCTATGTCCTTTTTCGCGCACCACGGCAACTGGAGGGGTCTGAGATGGCTTGAGCCCTGGGACGGTCAATTTTAGCTTTCCTTGGACGACATCGGCGGCCATGTGATTGTGCGTGCCTGCGTACATCGGTGTCGCTCGGATGGGGCGCGGGGGGATCGTGTATACGGTGCCTTCGTAGGTCACGATGGGATCGACCAAGAGGGTGTCTGGTTGATTGTTGTAATTCATCGTATGAATGACACTGCGGTCGACCAAGCCACTGGTGGCATTGCGCAGCACGATGGGCAAGTTGGTGCCTGAAGGTTGGTTGTTCTCGTCAATGAGATTAATCTGACCCGTCGTGTTGTCCAAGGCTTGGGTAATGATCACGCCTAGGGCTTTTTTAAATGTCCCTTCATCGCTGGCATCATAGTAGGTGCCCACACAGTCAAAGGTTTTGATGAGATCCTTGTCCAGACCCACACCGATGACGAAGGGCTTGAGCACACGGCCTTTTTTCTGAAGAATGGCGGATGCTTCGCAAGGATCTTCGTCACATGCCTCGACGCCATCCGTGATCAAGATGATGATATCCCGGCAATGCCCCGTGGGACAATCGCGGGGAAAGTCATTATCCGCTCGGAGAATGGACCGAGCGATCGGGGTGGTGCCCATGGGGCGCAAGCCGCGGATAACTTGCTTGATTCGGCCCAAATTATTGTCTGAAAAGCCCACTTCCAACTTGGTGTCATTGCAATCTTGGGGGGGCACCGGCTTTTGATGCCCATAGACGCGCAAGGCGAGTTGGAAATTCGGATTGGGAACCTGTGCGAGGCTGTCCAACATGGTCGACATTAAGCGTTGGGCAATTTCCATTTTCGTCCCTTGCTCCCAACGCCCATACATGGAATTGGAGGCATCCAGGACAAAAAGTATGCGGCTGGTGGAAACTTCGGATTCATTTAAATCCGTCTGCGCTCGTCCCGCCAAAGGGAAGAGCAAGAGGGCCCAGAGGGCAAGTTTCCAGCGAAACATTAGGCGGGGTAGTCGCCTAGGGTTTCGGGCAATTGGGCCAAGGCAGATGCGAGTTGCTCATCGCTTGGGGCAATGCCATGCCATTTATGCGTGCCGGCCATGAAATCCACGCCGAAGCCCATGGAAGTGTGCATCACGACACACACCGGTTTCCCTTTTCCAGACAGCGCGATCGCCTGGCGCAATCCGCTTCGAACAGCTTCTAGGTTATTGCCTTCTTGAATGTGCATTACCTCCCAGCCAAAGGCAACAAATTTGCTTCCAATGTCTCCCATAGGCATGACATCGTCGGTTGAGCCATCAATTTGTTGGCCGTTTGCATCGATGGTGCTAATTAGGTTATCCACTTTTTTGGCGCCTGCATACAAGGCCGCTTCCCAGATTTGTCCTTCTTGCAATTCACCATCTCCGTGAAGGGTGAAGACTAAGCGATCATCTCCGGCAAGTTTTTTGGCTTGAGCCGCGCCCACCGCCACACTGAGTCCTTGTCCAAGTGAACCAGAAGCAATGCGCACGCCAGGAAGCCCTTCATGCGTCGTGGGATGTCCTTGCAGACGACTGTTTAACTTCCGGAAGGTGTGGAGCTCGTCGATCGAAAAATAGCCGCTCCGCGCTAAAACCGAATAAAATACCGGGCTAATGTGTCCATTGGAGAGGAAGAAGAGATCCTCTCCCGTGCCATCCATGTTAAACGGACTCGCCTGATGGCGCAAAATATCAAAGTACAAGGCGACAAAAAACTCGGTGCAACCCATGGATCCACCTGGGTGACCGGATTGTACGGCGTGAACCATGCGAAGGATATCGCGTCGAACTTGAGCGGGGAGGTCGTGGATAGAGGGGGTCATGGGGGAGACATTAGGGTTTTACCGTAGACAAAAGTAAGGTCTTTCTAGGACTACCTTTGCCCGAAATTCCTCGAATATGAAGTGCGGCATCGTTGGCCTACCGAATGTGGGCAAATCCACCCTGTTTAACTGCTTGAGCAATGCAAAGGCCCAAGCGGCTAATTTTCCGTTTTGTACGATTGAGCCCAACATCGGCACGGTAAACGTGCCTGATCCGAGACTTCAGGCGTTGGAAGCTATTGTCAATCCAGAGCGCGTTGTTCCTGCAACAGTTGAGATTGTGGACATTGCCGGCTTGGTTAAAGGCGCTAGCAAAGGAGAAGGTTTGGGCAACATGTTCTTAGGCAATATTCGCGAATGCCATGCCATTTTGCATGTCTTGCGTTGCTTCGACAATCCAAACATTGTTCATGTGGACGGCAGCATCAATCCGCTGCGAGATAAAGAGACCATTGATTTTGAATTACAATTGAAGGATCTGGAGTCTTTGGAAAAGCGCATCGATAAAGTCCGTAAATCTGCCAAAACGGGAGCCAAAGAAGCGGTCCGCGAAGTGGAAATGGCCGATCGCCTCAAAAAGCATTTGGAGCAAGGGAAGTCAGTCCGCGGTTTCGAACGCTCGGAGGAGGAAAATGCATGGATTGAAGATTATCAATTACTCACCGATAAGCCCGTGCTCTACGTGTGCAATGTCGATGAAGTAGCCGCCAAAGAAGGCAATGACTATGTGCGTCAAGTCGAAGCTATGGCCGCGGAAGAGGGTGCGGGGGTCATGCATTTGGCCGTTGCGACGGAATCGGACATCATCGAACTGGAAAGCTATGAAGAGCGCCAAATGTTCTTAGATGATCTGGGCCTCGAAGAGCCCGGTGTGAATCGCATCATCCGTGCAGCGTATGAACTGCTCAAGTTGCAGACCTATTTTACGGCAGGCGTGAAAGAGGTGCGTGCGTGGACCATCGAACAGGGCTTCACTGCCCCGCAAGCGGCGGGCGTCATCCATAGCGACTTTGAAAAGGGATTTATTCGTGCGGAAGTCATTGCGTACCAAGACTATACACATTACAAGTCAGAGGCCGCCGTGAAAGAGGCAGGTAAGATGCGCGTGGAAGGAAAAGAATACCGCGTTAAAGACGGGGATGTGATGCATTTCCGCTTTAACGTCTAAACCTAGGCTCTCAAAGGGAAAAATTGTTAAAAACTTCCCTTCAGAGTGGATTAAAACTGGGCTTTTTGGCCGTGATTTCAGGGAGGTATTGTGTAGATTCGCACCTTACCCATGGCTGAAACGACCCAATATACCGAAGACAACATTCGAAGCCTTGAATGGCAGGAGCACATACGTCTCCGCCCCGGCATGTATATTGGAAAACTGGGGGATGGTTCCTCGGCGGATGACGGTATTTACATTCTGGTCAAGGAAGTCGTCGACAACTCGATTGATGAGTTCGTTATGGGCGGCGGAAAACACATTGAAATTGATGTCCGTGAAGGCGTAGTCACGGTTCGGGATTATGGTCGCGGGATTCCTTTGGGAAAAGTCGTTGACGTGGTGTCCAAAATGAATACGGGCGCCAAATACGATTCTAAAGCTTTTAAAAAATCGGTCGGCCTGAACGGGGTTGGCACCAAGGCGGTTAATGCGCTCTCAAGCTCTTTTCAAGTGCAAGCATTCCGCGATGGACAAACTAAGTCTGCGCGTTTCGAACAAGGCATCCTTCAGGAGCAATCGGATATCGCTGAAAGCACGGCGCGCAAGGGCACCAAGGTGGTATTCACCCCCGACCCCAGCATTTTTGTGAATTATCGGTTTCAAATGGAGTACCTCGAGCGCTTGGTTTGGAACTATGTATACCTCAATCCAGGGTTGACCATCACCTTGAATGGGGAGAAGTTTTACTCGGAAAATGGACTGAAAGACCTGCTTGCGAACAACCTTTCTGGGGAAGTCATGCACGGGATCATTCACCTTCGGGGGGAAGACATTGAAGTGGCTTTGACGCATGCGGAGCGCTCTCAGAGTGAGCAGTATTACAGTTTTGTAAACGGTCAGCACACCACGCAAGGGGGGACACATCAAAGCGCGTTTCGAGAGGCGCTGGTGTCGACGATCCGCCAGCATTTTGGCAAACAATACGAAGCGGCGGACATCCGTCAAAGCGTGATTGGGGCGATTTCAATCAAAGTCATTGAGCCGGTATTTGAGTCTCAGACCAAAACCAAGCTGGGTAGCAATGATATGGGCCCTGAAGGCCCTACGGTGCGGACCTTTATTCTAAACTTCCTTCAGACAGAACTGGATAACTACCTGCACCGCAATAGTCAGGTGGCCGAGGCAATTCAGCGAAAAATCCTGCGTGCAGAACGCGAGCGAAAAGAGTTGTCTGGGATTCAGAAGCTAGCTCGGGAACGGGCAAAGAAAGCCAATCTGCACAACCGGAAACTTCGCGATTGTAAGGTCCATTACAATGACATCAAGCATGAGCGTCGACTAGAAACGACCTTGTTTATTACCGAGGGCGATTCGGCTTCCGGTTCCATCACGGCATCGCGTGACGTGCAGACTCAAGCGGTGTTTAGCCTCAAGGGCAAGCCGCTCAACTGTTATGGGCTGACCAAAAAAGTCGTGTATGAGAATGAGGAATTCAATCTCTTACAATCGGCCTTAAATATTGAGGATGGGCTGGAGGAGTTGCGCTACAACAATGTGGTGGTGGCGACGGATGCCGACGTCGACGGTATGCACATTCGGTTGCTGCTGATCACGTTCTTTTTGCAGTTTTTCCCGGAATTAGTCCGCGAAGGTCATCTGTATATTTTGCAGACGCCCCTGTTTAGGGTTCGCAATAAGCAGAAGACTATTTACTGCTATGATGAGTCAGAAAAGCAATCCGCCATGGCCGAGCTCGGCGCCAAGCCGGAGATTACCCGATTTAAAGGATTAGGTGAAATCTCGCCGGGAGAATTCAAAATGTTTATTGGGGAAAATATTCGTCTAGAACCGGTCATGTTGGGGAAAGAGCAGATCGATGCACTGCTAGAATATTACATGGGGAAGAACACCCCAGAGCGGCAAGAATTTATCATTGACCACCTGAAAGTGGAAAAAGACTTGGTGGATCATGGATGAGCATATGCCCCAAGATCCTGAATCTACGTCCATGGAATCGACAGAATGGAGCGAAGATGTGCGCCCTGTGGAGTCTAGAGTGCGCGGGATGTACCGAGAGTATTTCTTGGATTATGCCTCGTATGTCATTCTAGAACGGGCCGTGCCTGCCCTCATGGACGGGTTGAAGCCTGTTCAGCGCCGATTGATGCATGCGCTGAAAGAAATGGATGATGGACGCTTCCATAAGGTGGCCAACGTCATAGGGCAGACGATGAAGTATCACCCGCACGGGGATGCCTCCATTGGGGATGCCCTGGTCCAATTGGGTCAAAAGAATTTGTTGATTGATACCCAAGGAAACTGGGGGAACATCTATACGGGGGATAGTGCTGCGGCGCCTCGTTATATCGAGGCTCGCTTGAGCAAATTTGCACTGGAAGTTGGATTCAATCCCAAAATCACGGAATGGCAGTCGAGTTATGATGGCCGCGGCCGCGAGCCCGTAGCCCTGCCTGTGAAGTTTCCCTTGCTCTTAGCTCAAGGGGTAGAGGGTATTGCTGTGGGCTTGAGTACCAAGGTGTTGCCACACAACTTTGTGGAGTTAATTGATGCTTCCGTCGCTCACTTGAAAGGGCGTAAAGTGGAAATTCTGCCGGACTTCCCGACCGGGGGTATAGCGGACTTTTCGCAATACAATGATGGCGAACGCGGTGGCCGAATTCGCGTTCGCGCAAAGATCACTGTAGATGACAAAAAGACGTTAGTCATCACAGAGCTACCCTTTGGTACCACGACGACGAGCCTCATTGATTCGATCATCAAGGCCAATGACAAGGGAAAGATCAAAATCAAAAAGATTGAAGACAATACGGCGGAGCACGTAGAAATTGTGCTGCATTTGGTGCCGGGCATTTCTCCGGATCAAACGGTGGATGCCTTGTATGCCTTCACTTCGTGTGAGTCATCGATCAGCCCGCTGTGCTGTGTCATCGAAGATGACAAGCCCCTTTTTACCGGTGTTTCGGAATTGCTCAAGCGTTCTACGGATCACACCGTAGAACTGCTT